>Ga0180435_10002943_pt1 | contig 17229 bp, 11 predicted proteins | sample SS_ome_3_FD_132467 | JGI IMG/M metagenome (GOLD analysis project Ga0180435, IMG submission 132467) | Hypersaline lake sediment archaeal communities from the Salton Sea, California, USA - SS_3_S_1 metaG | ecosystem: Environmental > Aquatic > Non-marine Saline and Alkaline > Hypersaline >...
GCAGCGTCCGCAGTGTGCGAGCACGAATTGGGCGCTGGGGTAGCGTTTGGCTAAGTCGCGGACTTCCGCCTGTGTCCGAGGAGACGCCAGACGTTCGCTGCCGGGCACGTGCAGTAGAATCACCAACCGCATCTCGTCGGCAACCTGTAAGGCCGCCTCAGAAAAAAGATCGGCAACGCAGATATCACCATAATCATTTCCAAACCATGGAAGATAGACTTTGTAGCCCCAGAACCCGCCTGCGACAACCTCGCGGCGGATGTCCGCCGTGTCGTGACGATCGCTGCCCACAATCATCAGCGGAAAACATGCGTTGTTTCGGACATCTGCCAGGTAAGCGTTCGTCCCAGCAATATCCGCAGCCGGTGTGGGCATCCCAAAACACACTGCTTGGTAGCTCCTATCTGGGAATAGCGTTGAACCGTCCGCAAGAAGCTCATCCAGCGGGTATTGGGTCCGGACCACCATGTAGCGGCCACCTTCCTGGCCGCTTTCCCACGGCACATTGCGGAAGTCCTCTCGGCGCCACGTGTGGGCGTGAAAGTCCAATACAACAGGTGGCAGCGAACCATCGAGATAGCGATAGTAAAACTCTTGGTCGTAGCTGCGGTATAGTTCGTTTTTCATAGAGGCTTCATCCTTCAGTTGAACACAAGCAAGAATCGAGTCCATACGTCGCAGACTCGACTCTCCAGACACGCCACAAAAATAGACTCATGCAATCGTGCGGGTGCCGTCATCACCAATGCAGACGATTTCTTTTAGCCTGGCTCACGAATCTACGAGGTGGACCTCGTTCAGCGCCGGGCTGATCGCCGCATGCTCTGTCGACAGTTCGGCGCGCACCTGAACATGCCGTCGTGACGCAAATACCTGCGCACGATTCACTCGCTGCCAATCCGACCAACTATTGTCCGGCACCGGACTGTTCCCGGTTCTGATTGACAAGAGAACCTCCGACTGGGGGCAGCCCTCTGCATAGCCCACTGATCCAAACCCATTGCCGCAGAACCATAGACGAAATATCCCGTCGACAATCTGCACTTCTGGATATTCAACCATAGTGTCGTCCCAGGCGGGTTTGGGTGAGGGGCCCAGTACAGGCGATATTGGAGAACGTTCCCAGGAAATCCCATCCAGACTCTCAGCGTAGTGTATGCGGTAATCGGGCTTGGCGAAGCTGTACCACATGCGGAAAACCCCATCGTCATATCGCACGCAGCAACGAGACGTTACGCTGCGCGGGGCGCCGTCCGAGAAATCGTCCGTCAAGACTGGGTTCCCTGGATACTTCTTCCATACCGCTCCGTCAGCAGACGTTGCCAGGCACAGATGGATGTTTTGGTAGCCTTTCGGATTTGCCCTGGCCGCCGTGTACCACATCCACCACTGACCCTGCGCTTGGATTAAGGTCGGCACGAATACTCCCGCGCCGTCGGCAGAATCCTGTCCCCCTCTTTCTAGCACCGGGTCTTCACTCCCGCGTTCCCAGGTCACACCACCATCAAACGATTCCGCCAGTCCCATCGCCCAGTGGGTTCCCTGCCCAGGAAAACCCCAACCACTGTAGTACATCCGCCAATGGTCCTCCGTGACTTTGACGACTCGCGGCTGGTTGATCTTGTTCCCCTCCCAGTTGTCCGCCCGTGGAAGCAGAACTGGGCTTGCCGGGTGTTCCGTCCATTTGAGCGGGTCATCTATCTGTGCCTCAGCGAATCCGATACCCTCACCCTCGGCGCCACTGTAGTACATGCGGTACCGCGTTCCGCCATCAAACGGCACAATTGCAACCCCGTTCGTCCAGGAATCCCAGTCCCCCGACTGGCTGGGGCCATAAATTGGATTACTCGGGGATTTCCTGTAAACCTGTGGAGCCGTCCACTGGGTAATCCACTTAAGGCGCCAGTGGGAGTCTGAGTCGATCGCATACACATCCGATAGGAACTCTCCATGCGCACGATACACCCCGTCCGCACGCGCCAAACGCAACCGTCCTCTGTCATCAATGCTCAGATTGCGGGTGTTACCGCCTCGAAGGTTGATATTCATCTATGCTCTCCCCATGTTGTCGATACTCGTGAGGTCAGAGAATACTCCTGATGCACCACTGCCCAGCTGATAATCACCATCTACCGTCGGACCGAGTCCCAATACACCTCACGTGAGGTGACCGATGGCAACCCCTGTACCCGAAGCACCATATCCGTTACCGTTATAGAACATCACGTATTTCTCCTCTTCCTTGAGAACATACGCGTATTCAATCATTTCGGAATCCCATCCCTGTGATGACGGCTCGATTGCAGCGGGCTTTCTCTGCCAGGTGAGACCATCCTCCGATTCAGCGTACCCGATTCGGTATGTGGAGCCAACCGATCGCGTGCAAAACCACATCCGATATCCGCCAGGTTCCCGGACGACCATGGGCCGGGCCACCGCGTACTCGCTTTCGTCAACGAAATCAATGGCGACATTGTTCTCCGGTTTGCGCCAATGTGTGCCGTCATCTGACTCAGCATATCTGATGTGGTAGAAATGACGCCACCGCCCGTCATCCAATTGATCCCAGTTGCGGAAAGACGTGTACCACATACGCCAGAACGTTGGTGTTTCCCGAAGAACAAACACCGTGCCGGTACCAATAGGGTCTCGGTCATCACGACACAGAAGCGGTGCCTCCGACCAGCGCCGCCACGTTGTGCCACCGTCAGAACTCACCGCCAAGCCGCACGCATTGACAATCGTCCCGGGCAAAGCGGGTGCCCAGCCCACATAGTACATGTACTGAACTTTGTCCGAAAGCTTGACGACCATCGGCATACACACACCGTGGCTGTCGAAACAACCCATCCTGCCCGCTGCAAGGACGGGATTCTCGGTGTTCTCATAAACGACAGTGAAATCTTGACTCAGATCCAGCCAGCCAATACGGTACCCCTCTTTTTCGTTCTTCCCCGTGAGGTACATGCGGCATTTCCCATCCGAGAGTGGAAGTGCCGAAACCATGCCACTGTGGTTACTCCGCCAGTCAAGCCCGTCTTCTGGACTAACAATCAGACCTTGTTTCTCCCACTTAATCGCCCGCACAGACTACCTCTCTCGTCATGAGACTATCACGCCGCCTGGAACACTAGCCCCTCAAGCGCCTGTTCCGGCCCGCCCTCGATAAGCACGATCTTACCGCGAATGGTTCGTGTCTCGCCAGGACGGACGTCACCAAATGCCGGGACTGCGTGGATGCAGTGATGACTGGCATCCTCGTTGTTGTACAGTTCACACACCCGCTCCCAACCCATGCCAACCGTGAAGCGGCCGTCCGTGCTTGTCCGGAGAATCGCCCCCTCTGTAGCCGCGTGCTGGCTGCCGCTGCCCCAGAACCATTCCAGGTTGCCCGGCATAGGGCTCTCGCCTGTTACGAGATAGTGCGTGCGTTCAGGGTCACCGCTGCCCCGATCGGTGTCCTTCAGCGCCGTGATGCCCTGTTTTGTGTGGATAAATGTCCGTTCCAAGCCGTCATCCACAAAGTTCATCGATGGGTTCCCAAGACACGGAAAGGCGGTCACGTTGTGAAACACACGATCGCTTCGATTTGTCAGTGTCAGACGCAAGTCCAGGCCGTCCAGTGAGGGCGTGATCATCACGCGATACCAGATGCCACCGATAAACTGGAGCCCATGCTCCACGGCCATCTTGTGGAAACGCAGAACCTCAAGATCCGCCGTATTGCTCTCCCATTCGTGCCAGAGCATACCTTTGGCATCAGGGCCGTGCCAGTCGACCAGCGGATGATAGTGAGACTTGAACATCCCTTCTTCACAGCTCAGCCCCTCAGGGATACGCAAATTCCAACTGGCGCACGCCTCCGCCGCCACGACCCGGACCAGACACGGCCCCTCAACTGCCGTCGCCCGTAGCGGCGAACTCACTGCGGTACCGATACCGGTGGCGCCATAGCCATTTCCACAATAAAAGAGGCGTAGTCGACCATCGTCTGGGATGACATAGGGGTATTCGACCATCTGCCGCTCCCAACTATCGCCGATGGGGCCCAGCTGCATGTCGTCGCCGTAGTGTCCGCCTCGCCGCCAATCTATGCCGTCATCCGACTCCGCATATCCAAGCGAATAGGCGCCCCAGCGCGTCCCAATGGCCGAGAACCACATACGGTACAGACCGTCTCCTGACTGCTCAACTATGGGAGTTGCCACCGCGACGTTCTCGTAGTCACGGTCTGGATCACGAAACATAACGGCGCCGCGCCTCTGCCAGCGAACTCCATCCTGAGATACCGCCAGGCACACGCGTTTCTGTTGATCGAGAAACAGATCATCTCCCAGTGTCGGACATGCGGTGTAGTACATGCGCCACTCGGTGGTGCCGTCCGGCAGCTGCGCCTGCATCACCGATCCACCTCCCATACCTACAGCGTCCGGATCACCGTCTTTCCCCGTGGGTGATAGAATGGGGTTACCTGGATGCTTCTGCCAGTGCCTGCCATCCGCCGAAATGGCCAAACCGATACCAGGAAACGCGCTCAGCCCCTCACCGACACCGCTGTTGCCGCTGTAGTAAAGATGCCAGCGGTCCGGTCCAACCTGTGCAACGTTCGGAAGGACACACCAAAACGCATCGAAGCTGCCGGGCTCCCCAAGTTCCAGGACAGGCCCGTGGCGTACCCAATGGGTAGGGTCATCGCTGGAAGTCGTCGCCAAACAGATGCGTTTCCGTCCTTGATCATCCCCGCCGGCATAGTAGAGATAAAGCTCATCCCCAACCGTCACAACATAAGGGTTCATACAGCACGAGGAATCGAAGGATCCCGGCCTGCCGGGGGGCAGTATTGGATTGCCTTCGTCTCGAATCCACCAGGCATTATGCCGAAGCTCATGTTCGTCTAAGCCCATCTCACTCTCCGCTAATTAGGCCTACTTCAGTATGCTCGTCCGCGAGAGGTGTTCCAGTCGCGTGCCCGATACCTGTGGCGCCAAACCCGTTGCCCGTGTACCAGACATGATACTGGCTACCCTCCAGCAGCGCAGAGACGTACGACCGCTGGTGATCATCAAAGGCCCCTGGTTCACCGACGCCAAAATCGCCATCAGGGCCGCTGGGAATCCACTCCCAGTGGATTCCATCGGCGCTCACAAGACTGCGGACACGATACGCATGTCCAAACGTATTCACCCACATCCGATAGCCAGATTCCTCACGCAAAACAAAGGGCTTCGAGGCAATATACTCATACGGTTCCGTGCCGAACCCGCGCGGGCTGACTGCCAGATCGTCCAGCGGTTTCTCCCAGCATACACCATCGGACGACTCGGCGTAGCCGACGCCGATCCAGGGAATGAAGTCACCATGCCCCGTTTGCACCCCGTCAGGACGCTGGAAGTACTGGCCGAGTGCAGTGTAATACATGCGAAATCGATCGCCTTCGTGCAGGACACACACGCTCCCCGTTCCTTCAGAATCCCAGTGACGATCCAGCGACAGCACAGGTCTATCGGACCAGTGCTGCCAAGTAAGTCCTCTATCGAAGCTAAGGGCGAGCCCTGTGGTGTTTGGGAGCTTGCCGTCTTTCCGCGCCTTGCCCCACGCACCAAAGTACATTAGCCACGGTCCGTCGTCCCGAGGCACGACGAAGGGAAACCCTGGGCCGAAATGATTATACTCCGTCCCCGGTTGGCGTTCCAAGACAACTCCGAGTGATTGCCATCGACTGGAGCTCTCCTTCGAGCTCTCAGCTGCACATATCCGATGGTAACCATCCCGTGCCGTCTCCCAATAATACATACGATAGCGAGCGCCTACCGACAATATGTGAGCAGCGCCAGCACGCCGTGAGTCGAGGTCCCCGATAAGTTGTCCCGGTCGGACAATCGGATTACGTGGGTCGAATACCCAATAAATGTGACCGTCCAGTACTCTCTTATTCATTGGGTCTCCAGCTATCTCATCGCGAGAGAGAAGAATAGTCTCTGTGCCCAAGAAATGAGCGAATCACATCATCACTCGCGTTTGCAGCAGTGCGCAGGAGAACATCAGGGCACACCCCGTTCCCCTGCGCACCACTACCGTTAGTTTAGCTTTCGGGGCGAGGTGGATACTCAATCTCCGTATTCCACTCATCGTACGACGCGTAGATATCGGGATCCTTCATCTCAGGATGTGCAGCAATGTACTTGGCATATTGTTCCTGTATCTCACGCTGTCGCACCTCACCGCCTGAAGCAAACCATCGGTCCCAGAACTCGGCCACACCGGCCGTGACTTCGAGGTCACCCTTGACGATGTTCGCAAAATACTCCTCGCGCAGGGCTTTCAAGTCGCCATCATACTTCGTGGATTCCACAAACAAGTAGGGTACCCAGTGGTCGATCTGGGTGATAATCGGATATTCCCCCGCTTCGGGAATGTGGGTTTGTGAACGGTTGTGGAGATGCCTCTCCAGCACGCGTTTGTTGATGTTGGGATCCTTAGGCTCTGTCCCTGGTGCTGGCGGAAGCAGAGCAGCCTGTGTTCGCCACTTTGGTGCCATTGGTGTGACACGCATTCCAGAGTACTCCTGATTGGGGGGGTCTGAGCGCAGATCCTCGATCCAACCACCCTCGCCCCACTCCCAGTGTTTGCCCTCTATGCCATATCGGGCAGTCAGATAGTTTTCCCAGGAGGCGTTCTGCCAATCGGCGAAGGCGATAATAGCTTCAGGGCAACTGGCCCACGACGTGACTACCAGCCCTCGCTCCATCGCGACGGTGGACACGATACGGTTGCTGTTTGGCTTGTCCTTTAGGCCAACCGGCGGGAAGATCTGCACCCAATCCTGCGAGGGATCGATGCTCTTTTCGATGTCATAGAGGTACCCGTTCGTGTCCCAGTACCCGCCGGAGACGCAACCAAGGATGCCCTTTCCCGCTGCATCTCTGACGTCTTGATCCTTCCAAACCGCCCACTCAGAATTGAGGAGACCATCCTGGAACCATTTCTGGAACATCTCCAGACGAGGCTCAATCATCGCTGTGCTGATGTCGCGCTCAAGGTTCTCTCCCCGTTCCATCATCTCGAACTGCTCTTCAGGTTCCCAGAGGTATGGGCCCAGGAGGACATTATACGACACCCAGTTTCCATTCTGGCAGGTGAAAGGAACAGTGACATCACCGCCCAAATTGTTCTCTTTGAACAGGCGCAGAACTTCTTCCAATTCCTCAATGGTCGTTGGGATATCGCGGTCAACTTTGTCACACCAGTCCCGGCGAATATGGACATATTCTACGTTGCATCCGGTACCAGGCATCATCGGTATGGCGGTGTATTTTCCGTCTTCTCTCATAAAATAAGAGAAGCCCGATTGCGGGAAGAGCTCCAGGAGATTCTTCCCGTACTCCTTTATAGCTGTGTCGATATCCGCAATCAGCCCGGGCTCGGCGATCCAATTCAGCACGCGGTTGCCATCGCGCTCCACTGAATCTGTACCCTGCGTCTCCAACCTGACGTTCAGCAGTTGATCGAAGTCAGCCCATGCAGCCGATTCGACCTGAATATCGACGTTGAGTCCGTACTCGTTTCGCAGCGCGTCCTCCTGGATCTGCTTGATCAGGTCATCCTCGGGCCCTGCCCCCACGAATCCCCCGGTCATGTAATGATGAACACACGCCTTGTCCCCGTACTTGATGGCGGGAGCAGCGGTAGGGGCAGAAGTGGCCGGAGCAGCAGTGGCTGGAACAGCGGTAGCTGCTTGTTCAGCAACGGTGGCTTGTGCAGCGGGTTCCGAGGTGGCCTGCGGCGCGCAACTTGCGAGAACACCGGTGCCGACCGTACCGGCTATCCCTTTCACAAACTCACGACGTCCCAATTTGAGATTGTTACTCATTTCTTTCTCTCCTTTCAAAATACGTGTCAAACACTTGATAGCCATATAGTCATCATCGTTGCAACTGACTAGTCTCAGCCTTTACAGTGTCCCTTCAATTCTTTCCGCATCACCTCCCTGGTTCGCAGGAACCTTATCCTTTGACCGCGCCTACCATCACACCTTTCACAAAGTACTTCTGTAAGAAAGGATAGACAACGGTAATAGGAAGCACAGTGACTATGATAGCCGCCATTCGGAGGACCTCCATCGGCGGCATACTCTGTGAATCCATCTTGGCGGCCTCCATGGCAGTCTCAGGATCCACAACAAGTAGCAACTGGGCCAGAATGCCCCTGAGCACAAGCTGCAGAGGCTGTAGGCGATCGTCTACCAGGAAAATCGTGCCCCAAAACCACGTATTCCAGTATCCCACGGCGTAGAAGAGCCCAATTGTCGCCAGAACAGGCTTCGAAAGAGGTAACACAATCCGGAAGAATACCTGCATGCCGCTACATCCATCGATCTGTGCAGCATCCGCCAGATCAGGGGGCAATGACTCGAAGAATCGCATCATGATGAACACATACCAGGCATTGACCAAGAAAGGCACAATGAGCGACCATAGCTTGTCAATCAAACCCGTCCATTTCACCACCAGGTAAAAGGGCACCATCCCGCCGCCAAACAGCATAGAGAAGAAGATGAGGAAGATGAATACTTTGCGTCCAATGAGTGTCTTCCGAGAGATACCGTATGCCAGTGCAGACGTAACCGCAAGGCTCAGCACGGTGCCGACGACGGTGATAAACACGGTTACCTTCAGCGCCTGATAGATTCGCGAGGCTGAGCCAAGCAGAATGCGGAAAGAGTTGAGGCTCCAGTGAGCAGGACTAATAGCCACGCCTACTGTCCGGAAGTAGCTTGCCTCAGTCAGCGCACCCAGAAGCAAATAGATGAACGGACCTAGAGTCACTATACCCAGCAGTCCCAAGAGGGCATAGTTGAGGGCATCGAAGACACGCGAGGCCAGGCTGTCACGCACTTGGTGTGAGTTTCCCTTGGTCATGCAGATTCCCCCATATAACGCCCACCTTTACCACAAACCACTCTCGCTCACGCGGTTTGCGAACGAGTTCGCCAACCACACGAGGATCAGTCCAATCACCCCCTTGAACAGGCCAACAGCGGTAGCCAGACTCATCTGACTCTGGAAGAAGGCGGCTCGATAGACCCAGGTGTCGATCACATCACCGACCTCATAGAGACTTGCGTCGTTCCCCATCAGAATGAGCATCTGGAGGAAATTGACGTTCAGGATAGCACCAACCCTGAGGATAAGCATAGTTACCACCACAGGGACTATCGACGGTAATGTCACGTACAAGACCCGCTGAAACCGGTTGGCGCCGTCCATGGTCGCAGCCTCGTAAAGCTCAGGGCTTATGCCCGCGATAGCGGCCAGGTAGATTATGGCTCCCCAACCAACTTCCTTCCATATGGCGCTACCTGCCATAAGAGGGAGGAAAGCCTCTCGCGATCCAAGAACACGGAGCGGCTGCAGCCCCCAACGTGTCAACGTGAGGTTGATGATGCCTACGTTCACAGAGAACATGTAGAGCAGTAGGCCTCCTGTGACCACCCAGGAAATGAAATGCGGCAAGTAGCTAACCGTCTGAATCAGTCGCTTATACTTGTGGTGACGCACTTCGTTCAGCAGGAGGGCAAGCAAAATCGGGGCAGGGAAGACAAGAATAAGATTCAGACCACTGATGACCAGCGTGTTCCGCATCAGCCGTGGGAAGTAGGGCGACTCGAAGAAGAAGCGGAAATGTTCGAAACCCACCCAAGGACTCTCGGATATTCCGCGGAAGAGCCGAAAGTCCTTGAACGCTATCACTATACCCCACATCGGTACGTAGTGGTACACAATAAAGAAAAGAAGACCGGGGAGAATCAATAGATAGTAGTACCGATCAAACCACATGCGCCTCAGAATATGGCTGAATGTGCGTCCTTCGCCCACCGATCGCATATCTTTCTCAACTGCGGCTGACTGAATTCCGTCAGCCCAAGGAGCAGAACCAAGATCCATATCTGCACTCCATAATCAAGTTACGACCTCAACTATCAGGAACAAATCAAAGCGCAAAAACAATCGCACGACGATTGACGTTGCGGGCCGAACAGGGTATATTCCCGAGCATGATACACTGATCTCTCACGAAAGCGGTGGTTGTACGTCCCCCTTGAGAGGAAGCGGGACTGAACCGGCTGCTAATCAAGTATAGCATACTTGTGCCATCTCAGTCCACCGCTTTTCGCCATAGGTGTGCCAAAGGCGTGCCATTGTGTGCAGGCTGCGCACAGGAGGAAGTGTGAAGCAAGAAAACGATACCTACACAAGGCCTCCAATGGATTTCGTGGAGCGAATCAAGCAGCTGTTAGACCACCTGTATGATTTCTCCTATCTGCAGGATCACCCTTTGGTTACAGCTGGTACAACTGGCTCAGAGCCAACCAGGGCATTGGGGGGCGAGATATTGAGGCGAGAGCTCATATCTGCGATCCAGACGCTGAGTCCAGGGCCAGATACGCCATTTCTTGCTCCCCATGCGCGCATACACAACCTGCTGCAGTTGCGCTATGTGGAGGTTATGAGCGTTGGGGAAGCTGGCTCGGAGGTGGCCATCTCCCGCCGTCAAGCCTATCGCGATCTGAACCGGGCCGTCCAAAGTCTAGCCGCGGTACTGTGGAGTCGTGGCATGCGGTTACCAGAGCGTGCCGAGACAGCAGATAGACTTGACAAAGTAGCAGCAGAGATCTCCCATGCTACCGTAAACCCAGATCCCAAGAATCTGGGGGATCTACTTTCTGGCGCCATCAAAGCTGTGACGCCTTTGGCAGTGCAGCGAGCTGTTCGATTTGACGTCACAATGCCTGCTGAGCAAGTCGTTGCAGTAGCGGAACCGATGGTAGCTCGTCAAATACTTGTGAACTCCCTTAGCCAGATCGTCGCACAGACTGCGCCAGGCTCCACTGTGCGAATTGGCCTAGTCTGTGAGCAATAACCGTGCTCAATGACCTTAACCTACTCGCTGGCTCACAATCGCGCAAGAGATGCAGGTATTGACAAAATCATCAGTCAGCTGGTACAACGTGTGGGATGGACAATCAGCGAGACGAAGAATATAGACAGCTCACACGTTCTCTCCTTGGGAATCAGGACTGGCCCCCCTGCAAGACTGTTGATCATCGACGACAATCCAGCTTTCGCTGCACTACTGGAGGACTACGTCTCTGGTCTCGATTTCGTGGTGCATGCGACTACAGATAGTCAAACAGGGCTATGCCTAGCCAGAGAACTCCAGCCCATCGCAATCGTGCTAGATGTGATGATGCCGGATATCGACGGGTGGGAAGTGCTCCAGCGTTTATACCACCAACGAAAGACAAGGGACATTCCAATAGTGGTGTGCTCGGTGATCGAGAATCCAGAGTTGGCATATTCTCTTGGCGCTTCGCTCTTTTTGTCAAAACCAGTAAGCCGAGGTGACTTTCGATCTGCTCTTTTTGAGCTGGGCCTTATCCGCTATGACAAGAACGTGGATGAAGCAGCCTGTCGATAGCAGCAATACTCTCCGCGAGCTACATCGTATGGGATGCAGGTGGATGCTCTGGCACAGATTCCTCATCATAGTGTGGCGGTAGCAGTTCGACTAGGGCTCGCAGGCAGCCCAGCACTTCCATCTGGCTCATACCGTCCGATCGATACACGGCGACTCGACCAGCTTTTTGCGACCATGCATCCTCGAAGTATGTGCTAGCCGTCAACAGCACAACTGGTATGTCAGACAGATCGGGGTCCTGCCGCATTCTGTGAAGAACTTGGAACCCATCCACTGTAGGCATGACCAGATCAAGCAACAGAAGATCTGGTGTCTTGGACCGCATCTTGGCTAAGCAGTCTTCACCATCGTAAGCATACCGCACATTAAATCGCTGGCCCGTAGATTCAAGCATCTGCTGAATCAACTGGCAGAATCCCCGCTCATCATCTGCTACAAGGATGTGATGCACTCGACCTACTTGCTCAATAGCGCGGATCAACCTTTTGGTGTTGATCGGTTTGGTCAGGCAGCCCGAAACACTGAGGCCCTGCGCCACCCACGATTCGCTCGGCAATGAGCACTCGATCACCGGGACACCCGTCGCCGCTGGCAGACTATCGGACTGTCTGGGCTGAACATTGTAGATCAGCGCACGGGGGTGATATTTCACTGTGGCGGTAGCCACATCATCCGGTGACGACACGTGCACGATTGGATATCCCTCAAGATGGCGACCTATCAAATCCGCAACAGCTGGGTCAGGATCAACAACCACTATCGGCGGGAAACTGTCATCCAGCCGTATGTCTGGCGGCTGGTTCTGACTCAGGCTGGCGAAAGTGGGCTGAGTTGACACCTGTGGCAGCGCAAAAAAGAAAGTAGATCCTACTCCCTCCTCGCTTTCTGCCCAGACTCGCCCGTCGTGTGCTTCCACGAAATGCTTGCAAATAGCTAGCCCAAGTCCCGCCCCAGAGTATCTACGCCGTACCGAACGGTCGACCTGGTAAAACTCCTCGAACAGATGGGATAGCTCACTTGCAGGGATACCGACCCCCGTATCACTAACACTGACTATGACATCACTGTCTGACGCACGCGCTGCAATACGCACCGTGCCCATCTCCGTGAAACGCGCTGCATTGTTGATCAGATTCAGTAACACCTGTCGGATCCGCGTCGGATCTACTTCCAGCACCGGTAGATCACTGGGAATATCCACTACAAGACCGACAGCCGTGTCCTCAAATACGTCTGAGGCAATCTCACATGCTTCTTGCACCAGCGGACTCAACTGTACAGGCTCTTTCTGGAGAGCGAAACCAACGATTTCAAAGCGGGATAGATCCAGGATGTCGTTGATCATGTCCAACAGGTGACAGCTGCTGCGGTACATCTGAAATACGGCCCGCCGCAATTTCGGAGGCCAATCTATCTCACCATAGATCTCTGGTGACATGCAGATCATCTCACTAAAACCCAGGATGAGATTCAGCGGGGTTCGGAATTCGTGGCTTATGTTGGCGGCAAACTGTTCTTTCATCAATCTCTCACGTTCTGCATGTCTGCGCGCTACGATCAAATCGCGTTGCGTACGTGAGAGAATTCCGTTCGTTAGATCCAGCGACTTGATCGTACGCCGAAGTTCAGCTTGACTGTCGCGAGACAGTCCCAGCAAGTCATCCGCCCGTTCCTGCATCATCCAAGCCCACTCGAGAGCCGTATAGAAAGTATGAACAACTAACTGGCTCAGCACTGCGCCAGCCACCAACGTGATTGCCAGTCCGATCACGGGATACTGACGAAACCCGCTGATGCCCAGTGCAAACGCGACCAGACCGGTCAAACCTGCGATGCTGAAGCCGCCAAGTGAGACTACCATCGCGCTGACAAAGAGGGATATCACACCCATAAACGGAATCCAAGGAGCAGTGAAGAACCCCATTGCACATAGCAGTGCAAATCCCATACCCCATACCAGTGTGCGACGCGCACGGCTAGAGTTTGCGTCCATCTGCACAAGAGCACCAATACTGGCTAGCAGCAATATCGTCAGAGGTATAGCAATGGTCAACCCATACGTCATGAGTGCATAGGCTATTCCCAGAAGACAGGTCACGATGAAGAATACTGCAGCTCGTCGCGTAAGCTGGCATCGCAGTTCGTTGAGGTTTACGTCAGCACCAAGTTCCCTGTTCTGCATGCTGCAGCCTCCCTTACCGGGTTTTCGCCTCCGTGCTGCCGATCGGTGCCCAATAACTTCTCCAGATCTGGACGGAGCACACAAATCTATACTTCCCACTTGAGCTTGCGCACTATAGCATCGCTGGAAGTGATTGTCAACGCGCTCTGTCAATCTACTCCACTTGACGCCGGTGCGCAAGCGACATAGTATACCAACGTACCCACAGATCGTGTCACATCTAGGGAGGCACTATGCCCAGAGAGGTTCTTCACCGGTCAGCCACAGACAATGAATACCTGCACAAAGACTTCCACGGGGCGCTGAGCACCGGCATCGAGTACCTGCACCGACGCTACGGGGCTGAGGCTGTCCGCGAGTACATGTGGCAGTTCGCATCGGCCTTCTACGCCCCCTTGATTGCAGATATCAACACACGGGGATTGGCTGCCTTGCGGGAACATTTCCAGCGGATTTACGAACAGGAGGGCGGGGAATTTTCCATCACGCTGAGCGAGGACAGCCTGTCGCTCGATATCCAGGGCTGCCCCGCAGTGGCACATCTGCGTGAGAACGGCTATCCCGTCGCCGAGCTATTCTACGAGACAACGCGCACTGTCAATGAGGCCATTTGCGAAGGAACGCCGTTCCAGGCGGAAATGCTGTCATACGATCCGCAGACCGGGCGATCGCTGATCTCGTTCACCAGGAGAGAACTATGATCCCATGTACGGACTTCATCGCGGCCTACAGTGAGCTCTTCAAGTACCTGGAGCAGCGGGGTGGTCCGGAGGCCGTCCAGGACTTCTGGGATTACCTCTCTGACAACTTTCTGGGGAATCTGAGGAATCTGGTAGAGAATCACGGTATTCGCGGCTGCTGGCTGTATTGGCAGCACACGCTCAGTGAGGAAGCGGCCGATTTCACTATGGAGTTGGATGAGGACGCAGACGAATTTCGGATCATTATGCATCACTGCCCGTCAAAGGGACGACTGCTAGCATGGAATCACATCGCGCCGTATCACAACTACTGCGGGCACTGCGACGTGCTCTACCGGCGCGTGCTAGAACCTATGGGATATACATACTGGTCAGATTTGAGCAGAACGGACGACGCACAGTGCGAATTGAGAATCACTTTGACACTTGAGCATTCCCACTACTCCTGATCTGCCGCCAATGGTAGCCCGACGTAGACCTTGCTGCCCAACCCTCTCTCGCTCTCAACCCAGATCTTGCCGCCGTGCCACTCGACGATCGACTGCGCGATGGTCAGGCCCAACCCCACGCCCGGGATGTCAGAGACTTCCTGCCGACCACTCCGGTAGAAGCGATCGAAAACATGGGGCAGTTCATTTTGATCGATCCCAATCCCGGTATCTGACACACAGATGATCGCGTGATCCGCGAGCACCTGCAAGCTGACGGAGACGCTGCCGCCCATCGGTGTATATTTCACACTATTGTCGACCAGGTTTGTGACGGCCTGATCGAGCAGTGAACGATCGCCATCGACGATGGCCATGCGCTCGGCAGGCTCCAGCCTCAGTGTCACTCCTTTGGCCACGGCCGCATCCTCCGACTGGTTAACTGCCTCAATCAACACGTCGCTCAGGGCTGTGGAATCTCGCTTGAGTCCCGCGCCGGACTCAACCATGCTCAACTTCAGAAGATCATCGACCAGCGTCCCAACCTGCCCAACCCCGGTCAAAATCTTCTCTACATACTGCCGCTGCCTGTCTCCAAGTCCTCCGACGAGTGGTATCATCGTCGCGTACCCTCTGATCAAGGTGAGCGGCGTGCGCAGATGCTCCGAAAAGGCGGAGACCAGACTGCCTCTCACACTGCCTGCCCCCGCGGGTGCGGAGATATCGCGCAGCACGATCACACGCCCGATCTCTGTATCCGCGTCATCCAGCATGGGGGAAACGAACGCGTAGATCATCCGCTGGTCCTTGAGCACGACCTCGCGTTCAAACGGATTCGAGGCGCGTGCTCCCATTGTGAAGAGATCGAGAATAGCCTGCGGCAGCGCACTCTGGGATAGTGAGGACCCCAGCGTTGTCTCAGGCGCGACCCCAAGGACACTCTCGAGAGCGGGATTGGCCAGGCAGATCCGCTCGTCAGCGTCGCTGACGAGCACGCCATCGGATGTGGAGGCAAGCACCGCCGCCAGCCGTTCCTGCTCCAACCGCAGCCGCTGGTTCAGGCGCAGGTTGTCGAGTGCGTGTGCCAGGATCGCGGCGACAGATTCCAGGAAGTCGACCTCCGCCCCATCAAAATCATGCTCAGACGCAAACCCCACCCACAACATGGCCACGACGCGTCCTGTAACGCTCCCTGCGACGCACACCGGTAGAGCGGCGAGCGCTGCAAGATCGGGCGCCGGTGACACGTCCTCGTCCAGCAGTTCAGACTCCGACAGGGCCGCGATCAGCAGTGGTTTCGCTTTGCTATCTTGAAGCTGTGACAGAAGCACGCGATCGATGATTTCGAGTCCGTCTGAGGCGCCGTTGGCCAGCACAAGGCTCTCACAGGATATGATCGCCGGCTGCACAAGAAGCCGCGCAACCGTGGCGCCAGTGACCTGCGCCACGCGATCGAGCAGGGCAGACAGGCTGTCGGATGATTCTGTCATAGATGCACATGCGGCAATGGACTGGAGATAAGTCTCGAACGCCGATCGTTGGTCGGCAAGATTCTTATGCAGCGCGTTGACTGCTGTGGCAATCTGACCTAACTCATCGTTCGCCGCAACATGTATCGGGGCGTCAATCTCACCTGCTGCCGCTCGCCTGGCTGCCACGGCCAGGCCAGTTATCGGCTCTGTAATGCGGTTGAGCGCGATGGGTATTACCGCCACAAGGACAGCTACGAGCAGAGCCTGGAGGAGGAGTACCGGCACGACGGTCGTGATAGCATCTTCTAGCACGAGCGCATATGGTAGCTCAATAACTGCGGTCCACGGATAGCTTGGTACTGGAAGTACATAGACCAGTGCGCGGGAATTGTCGCGTAAATTGCGCGTCTCATAGGCCTTGCCGCCCATAAGTTCCGAAACTGGCGCCAGGCCCTCGGCTATTCCCCACGGGGCAAGCAGCATGGCTGGGTCAGAATGGATGACCACACGCCCCATCTCATCGACGACAAAAGCATCCACAAGTTCGTGCGTCCATTTCAGCTTGTCCAATATACGCTTCAGGACGGGATTCACGTCGATGTGAGCACGCCCGAGTAGCGCGCCATGGTGAACTTCTGTCCCTTCGGCGCCGTAGTCAGCAGGAGCCAGAAACGCGATCAACGGTGTGTTATCCGCTGAGGGATGTGCAGCGCTGATCTGGGTTGCGCCAGTTTCGAGGACGCGTCCCAGCAGGCGTTGTTCATCCGGCGTCAGAATCGCCTCACCGCTGTCCAACGGCGGATAGGCCGTGACCAGCTGTGCATCCGAATCAAGAAGCAGCAGCTGATCGAAGAAGACGACGGTTCGGAGGTCGACGCGTAGTACTTCGCTCAAATTGGTGGGTTCAGTCTGCCTGAGATCCTCATCGGCGGCGTAGATTGCAAGGAGCCCCTGTCCTGTCTGGATAA
>Ga0180435_10002944_pt1 | contig 17223 bp, 12 predicted proteins | sample SS_ome_3_FD_132467 | JGI IMG/M metagenome (GOLD analysis project Ga0180435, IMG submission 132467) | Hypersaline lake sediment archaeal communities from the Salton Sea, California, USA - SS_3_S_1 metaG | ecosystem: Environmental > Aquatic > Non-marine Saline and Alkaline > Hypersaline >...
CCGAAAACGATTGCGGCCGCCGCAGCTACGCCAACGTATATCACGACGATCGTTGCCTTCAGCAACATGGCATGCCCCTCCGCTCATTCATTTCGGAGCGTTGACCGACCGGCCGAAGCGAACCGGTAGGGCGCCACGCGCTATATCAACAAAGGCCCTGTAGATCTCGCTTCTGTGTAGGGCGTCTGAGAGTCGTTCTCCGAGCCGGGGCTTCGGAAGCGGGAACTCGACAGTCACCACATCGCCTTCTTCGAGGATTACCGAGCTTTCTGCATAATCGTCCAAGAGCTGCGCCACCTTGAAATTGCTGCGCAGGAATTCCGAGTGGAACACGCGGATCCCACGTTCACGCGCCGCGGCAACCAGTCTTTTGAGCAATATCTTGCCGAGCCCTTTGCTCTGATAGTCGTCAATAATCGTTACGGCGGGCTCTGCCGCCTCTGGCCGATCTTTCGAGCGAACGAACCTGGCTATCGCAACACCTTCTTCGGAACCGTCCTCGCCCTTCACCACGGCGCCCATGGCGAAGTGATCGAGTCCGTCAACGTCGCACAGATAGTCAAGCTCCTCCTGCGTGAACGAGTTTCGCGCCCCCATGAACCGAAAACGGCGTGATTGAGGCGAAAGTCGCCCGAGGCCCTCCAACAGGAGGCCCTTGTCGGATGGCCGAACGAGCCTGAGAACTACTTCCTGGCCACCTTCGATCTCCATTGTTTCACAATAGGTCTCATCGAATCTCAACTTTGGTTGCAACGAATTCACAACGGTTCTCCGGTTCATAGACCTAGTCAAGCCGACCCTCGCGGTTTCAGGTGATGCGGGCAAAACTATCGCTCCACAATATTTACTTGACATGAAGCTTTGTGTCAAGTAACTTCACATCGAGTTGAATGAATGCCGGCCGCTGTCTGGGTAACTCGCGAAAACACAGGGGCAGGAGACAAACCAATGCAACGCCTGCGGGAAATCCTGCAGAGACTCGTGAGGCAAAAAGACATCCACCACGCCGTCGTGGCCGTCGCGAGTTGTGATGGTTCGTTCGAGTGGAGCGACGCCGTTCCGCCTCGTTCCAAAAATCCTGGCGATCGTTGATCGCCATTCGGCAGAGGATTAGACCGCGTAGCCATGAAGAATGTTTATTCACTCGGCGCCATGCTGCTCCTCGTCGCCAGCGTAAGCGGGCGCGAGGCGGAAAGCCCCCAGGACACCGTCGCAGACCACATTCGGCGCCGCATTGAGGCTACGGATCCCAACTACGGCATGATTGCTCAGGGTGCACACCTATACGCAGCAAACGCCCTGCCGCGGTTCTACGTACAACGCATATTCCGGCCGGCCTGGAGCGATGGGCGCCGGCTGTTTCCGCAATCAAACGAACTTCTGGAATCTCTCAGATCTGCAGAACACGAGGGTTTGCGCGCCGAAGACTACCATCTCGAGGAGATTCAGCATCTGGTTGCGGCGGTCGCACACCGGCGGAGGTCCCGACAATCACAGGACGCCCGTATGCTCGCCGACCTGGACTTGTTGCTGACCGATGCGTTCCTGGTCTACGGCGCGCACCTCATGTCGGGCCGAGTGAATCCTGAAACGATCGATCCCGAATGGCACGCAGCTCGCCGTGAAGCTGATCTGACGGCGCTGTTGGAGCGCTCACTATCGTCCGGCGGGCCGGCTAAAGCGTTGCGTGACCTGCTGCCGCGACATGAAGGCTATGGCAGGCTGAAGCGAGCACTGACCAACTACACGGACGTTGCCGCTCGCGGAGGTTGGCCAAGGATCCCCGACGGGCCGGCGGTGGCCCTAGGTGAACAAGACCCTCGTATACCGGCACTGACACAACGGCTCGCGCTGGTGGGTGACGTATTTGCCGCAACCGACGGCGACGGTAACGTGTTGGACAGCCTAACCGTTGCAGGGCTCGTTCGTTTTCAGGTTCGCCACGGTCTCGAACCTGACGGAGTACTGGGAAACGCCACACTTGCGGCGCTCAACGTACCTGTCGAAGAACGCATCCGCCAGCTCGAACTCAATCTCGAGCGCTGGCGATGGTTGCCCCAGGACCTGGGCGAGCGCCACATAATTGTGAACGCTGCCGGATTCGACCTCGAAGTGTTCGAGGGGATGCAGGTGGTGTTGGCGATGAAAGTAGTCGTCGGGCGCACCTATCGCCGCACTCCTGTCTTCAGCGCGCCGCTCAGGTATCTCGTATTCAACCCGTTCTGGCACGTACCTCATTCACTGGCGGTGTTGGACCAGGTACCGATGCAGCAAAACGACTCGGCATACTTCTCACGGGTGGGCATGAGGGTGTTTGAAGGGTGGGGTAGTGATGCAAGGGAGATAGATCCGGTTGCGGTCGACTGGACGAGTGTGACGCCTGATTCGTTCAGCTACCGATTGCGCCAGGATCCCGGCCCCCAGAACGCCCTCGGGCGAGTCAAGTTCATGCTGCCGAACAGACACAACGTTTATCTGCACGACACGCCGTCCCGAGATCTGTTCGCCCGAGCGCAGCGGGATTTCTCGTCGGGCTGTATTCGTCTGGAAAGAGCGATGGACCTCGCCGAATACCTGCTTCGTGACGCAGCCGGGTGGGATCCGCACGCCATCGCGACAGCGGCAACAGCTGGCGTGGAAACCACCGTGCCCCTGCCGAACCCTGTTCCTGTGCACATTCTGTACTGGACAGCGTGGGCGAACGAAGACGGCACCATCCATTTCCGGCAAGACATTTACAGACGTGACGAGCGGTTGCTGGCCGCCCTGTTGTCTGAACCTCCGGGCGACGGATGATGTGGATGCCGGGGATCGTGCGCACGCGCCCGTTGAGCACTACGGTGCTGTTCGTCTCTTTTGGCGTGGTTTTGCCGAATGGCCATGCGGACCGCCCGCAGCCGATGGCCGTCTCGTTTGTGGATCAACAGGAATCCAACACGGATTACAACAACAGATATCGACCTGAAAGAGCGAGCTTCGCACTGCGCAACGGCAGGGCGAAGTACAGCTACAACATTCAGACCTTGTCGATCATTCCGGGTGGGACGCTGACTCTGGCAGTTGCCGACCGCCGCAGAGGTCAACGCTTCACCCTCCGACTGCCTGACGGGGCGGAGACGGTAAGTGAAGACGGGTCCTGGTACTGGACTGCACCGGTGCGCACCGGTCTTCAGAGACTGACCGTACTGCGTACGGACAGCCCTGATTCAATCGTTGTGAATGTCTTCGTCACCGTTCCAAGTGTGCGTCTCGAGGGTGAGATGCTGAACGGCTACCGAATCGGCCGCTACCCGCGACCACCTCGACCCATTTACCGCCGACCAAACGGCTTCATCGAGGTAACTCCAGAGAACCTCGACGTCTTGGTATCACCGCATTTCCGACTGCGTCAGTTCGTGTGCAAGCAGCCGAGTCGTTACCCCAAGTATCTAGTACTCGATCCCCTGCTCTTGAATAAGCTCGAGTACCTGCTCGAGCGCGTGAACGCTGCGGGATATCACGCGAAAACCTTCTTCGTGATGAGCGGTTATCGGACTCCGTTCTACAACCGCTCCATCGGCAACGTGGCACTGAGCCGGCACGTCTGGGGAGCAGCCGCCGACATCTATATCGACGAGGACGGCGACGGCTACATGGACGACATCAATGGTGACGGTGCGAGAAACATCGAAGACATTCGGATCCTTTACCGCATCGCAGACCGCGAAGCTGCGAAGGCCGACTACGCAGTGTATTTGGGTGGTTTGGGAACATATCGCGCCAACTCGCGGCACGGTCCGTACCTGCACGTCGACGTGCGTGGACGGAGGGCGAGGTGGTGGAGATGATGAACCTTTCACATTTGGGAAGAAAGATCGATGAAACTGCTAGAGACGGTTTTGATGACGACCGACTTCGGGAACGGTTTGGCACCCTCAATGGATGCGACTCTTTCCCTCGCAAAGAAGTTCGGCTCGAAGCTCGTACTGCTCCACGTCATTCCCGAGGAGCTACTCCCTTACCTGTCGGACGAGGCCGACCTGACGGACGTCGCCAGACGGCTGCGCGAAATCGGCAAAAAGATCGAAGCGAGCGGTTTACCGGGTCCTGAGATAGTTGTCCGCAAAGGCGTCCCATCGGAGGTGATTTGTGAGGAGGCAGGCCGCCGGGAGGTCAACGTGATCGTACTTGGCTCCGGCGTCAGAGACTCGGGCGGCAGGTGCCGCCCTGGCGTCACTGCGGAGCGAGTCATACGCCGAGCAACAACACCTGTTTGGATCGCCAGACCGGGAGGCGATCCGGAGCCACGCCGGATCCTCTGCCCCACCGATATGTCGAGAGCGTCGCGTCGCGCACTGAAGAATGCGCTCGTGCTCTGCCGTAAGTTCAACGCAAAACTGACCGTTCTCACCGTGCACGAACCTCTGCCACACGTATACGGTTCGATGCCCGGATTCTCAAAGCAAATACATAGGGATGATCAAGCGGCGGAACGTGCCGGATTCGAAAAATTCCTGGCGCGTTCCGACATGGAAGGCGTGGATTATACGTCAAAGGTGAGATCGGGCAACGCTCACAAGGAGATCGTTTCCGAGGCACTGGAGTCAAAAGCAGACCTCCTCACCATGGGTACGATCGGCAAGACCAACGTCGAGCGAATCCTCATCGGAAGCGTTACGCAGAAGGTGCTTCGTGAGCTGCCTTGCCCGTTGTTGGTAATGAAGGAAGAGGACGTTGTGCGTCTAAGCCTCGATTCAGCAATGGCTAGCGTTGAAGAGCACTTCAAGCAGGGTCAGGAGCTACTTCAAAGCGGCATGGCACAGGAGGCGCTGCACGAATTCGACCAGTGTCTTCTCGCGGCACCGACTTTCGCGGTGGCATGGGAAGGAAAAGCTGCTGCGTACTATCGGCTGGGAGACACGGACAACGCGAAATCCGCAACCGCGGCAGCAAAGCGAATTCGTAACGAGCTTTGGCAGCGGCGGGTCGAAGCCGAAGTGAGGGGGCAACATGAGTTGCTCGGGAGGAAAAGGAAGGCTTTTTGATACACGGGGAAACCGGGTAGCGAACAACCTAACCAGGGTGATCGCCCCACGTCGAGGAAACGGACTATGCCGATGGGAAGTAACCGCAGGCTCCTAGCAGTCAAACTGATTCACACCGCCGCATGGGCGTTCTTCGCGGCGTGTATCATGGGCATTCCAATATTCGCCTGGAGCGGCGAGTTGCTCGCGGCGAGCGTGCTCTGCGGAGTTGTGTTCATAGAGGTGCTCGTGTTGCTGTTCAACAATTGGCACTGCCCACTCACACCGATAGCAGCCAAGTAAACGGCTGTATGTGACCTACCTTTGGCTCCGCTAGATCGTGCCTCGGACCTGAGATCGGCTCTGCCTCGCCTCCTGCACGGCTCGCAATATTTCCGTCGCCGTCCGGTCGGCCGTCAACTCCTCAACCGACCTACTCATCTTCCGCGACCAGGAGGGAAACCGGTCGTTGCCGACGCCCGGTAGGTTGACCGGCTCTTCCTCGAGCGCCAGATCGTCGAGCGAAACTCCAACCAGCGGGGCCGGCGTCTTGGCCAAAAACGTATACGCCGAGCGCGCCAGCGATGCCGCGGATTCTTCACCCATCGATTCACCGGGAAGGAGCCCCTCCTTCTTGACTCGCTCCCGCAGCCTACCCTGCTCTTCCCGGCGCTGCCGCATCGCGCTCTCGTACGATTCCTGACTCTCATAGCAGCCCGCGTCGCGTCGGAGTTCTAGGTCCCTTCCCTTCCAGTAGCCCGCAAGGGGCGCCAAATCGTGCGTGTTCGCCGTGACCATCGCGCGCTTGGAATAGGAACGGTGGGATTTGAACGCTCCCTTTCTATTACGCTCGAAGTACACAACCCGCGACGACAACACACCCCACCGCGCCAGCATAGCCTGGAATCCGCGCGGCACGGTTCCCAAATCTTCTCCGACAACGATCGCGTCATTCCGGTTGCTCTCAAGCGCCAAGATCCCCAGCAGGTCGTTTGCGGGGAATCGCACATACGCGCCACGGGATGCTGGTAAGGCTTCCGGAATCCAATACTGCCTGAAAAGTCCCATTACATGATCGAGCCTCAGCGCACCGGCGTGCCTGAGGTTCGCGCGGAGCAGGGCGATCCAATACTCGTAGCCGCTCTCACGCAGGGCCTCCGGCGAAACGGGAGGCAGGCCCCAATCCTGACCCTCGACCGCAAAGTCGTCGGGTGGGGCGCCGATTCGGGCGCCAGGCACCAAGACGTCCTGATAAACCCATCCGTCCGCCCCGGAGATGTCTGAGCCCAACGCCAGGTCGCCGTAGAGCCCCACCGACATTTGGGAGCGCGCCCTGGACGCCACGGCACACAGCTGGCGGTCCAGCTCGAACTGCATGTAGCAGTGAAAGTCGACTTCCCTCTCGTTCGCCAGGCGGAATTCCTTAACTGTCTGGGTGTCGGGACGACGATACTCCTCGGACCACTGGCGCCAATCGGCTGGGATTCCCAGCTGCAGGAAGTGTTCTTCGAGTGCCCTGAAGGTAGCGTACGCCACGAGACCCTGACCTTCTCTGCGCTTGTAAGCGGCGAACTCCCTGCGCCTGCCAGCACCAGCGGGATCACCCGCATGCCTGAGGGTCGCGTGCATTTGCCTCAGCGCCGAGTGCTTGAGCGACACAACTCGCTCGTATTCGACGTGACTCGCCGCCCGCAACGCTTGCAGCTCTCCGCTCGCTTCCGCTGCAGCGACAATCGTCCGCGCGGCTTCCGAACGTTCGAACTCCGGCACTGCAGCGACGTCCAGGTAGACCTCATTCCCGTACACCCTGCTGACGGGGCAATACGGGCTGATCTGCCCGCCGCGGTTACGCGTGGAGTGAAGCGGGTTGATGCCCACGAAGTCCGCGCCAAGCGAACTCGCCCATTCCGCCAGGGCTGCGAGATCGGTCAGGTCTCCCACACCTAGGTTCCGATCGCTGCGGACGGTGTAGAGGTTGGCCCAGATGCCGAAGGCGCGCCTACCGCCGAGCTTTTCGTCGGCTTTCGCGCACGACCCGGGATAGACGGCGTGCCGTTGCGGATCCCTCGAGCCTTGCTTCGCCACTACCGCAGGGTCGATCACCCGCAACTGCCTGAGCGTTTCCCTACGTTCCAGCTCCCGCTCGACAGCGGCTTCGCTCGACACCTCGAAGCCCAACGCGGACAGCAGCGCCTCGCGTGTGTCGTCGCCGGTGAACACCGTACGGCCCAGCATGTCTGTGTACGAGGGAACTATGCCGACCGAATCGGCCAGGCGGGCGAGCGCCGGTCTCTCGCTCAGCGGTCAGCTCCTCGGCGCGAGAACCAAGGCACCGAGTGGCGGAAGGGTCAGAGACAGCGATTGAGCGTGGCCGTGTTTCGGGACCGGTTCTGTATGTAGAGCGTGCGGGACCTCGAACCCGCTGCCGCCATATTCGGCGTCGTCGCTGTTCAACAAAACAACATACTCGCCCGCGGCAGGGGCGCCGATGCGGTATTCGTCGCGGGGCACCGGCGTGAGATTGAACACTACCACAACGAACGCCTCGCCATCCCGCCTCACGAACGATATCACGCTATTCTCGCGGTCGCTGCCGTCGATCCACTGAAACCCTTCCGGGCCGTGGTCAAAACGCCACAGACTCGGTGTCCTACTGTAGATGCCGTTCAGATCGGTGAGAAATCGTTGCAGACCGGTACGCGGGGGATCGTCGGTCAGGTGCCAGTCGAGACTCTCGTCGTGGTTCCACTCCCGGTCAGGCGCCAGCTCGGTGCCCATGAACAGCAGCACTTTGCCCGGGCGTGTGTACTGGTAGGCCAGCAGCGTGCGGAGGTTGGCAAACTTCTGCCAGGGGTCGCCCGGCATCTTGTTTAACATAGAGCCTTTGCCGTGCACCACCTCGTCATGCGAAAGCGGCATGATGAACCGCTCGGTGTACTCGTACAACATCGCGAAGGTGAGCTGGTCCTGATGGAAGCGCCGGTGCACGGGGTCGTTGCCAAAGTACTCCAGCGTGTCGTGCATCCATCCCATGTTCCACTTGAACTTGAAACCCAGCCCCCCTTCACGCACTGGCTTGCTCACTCCGCCCCAAGCGGTCGACTCCTCGGCCACAGTGAAACACCCGGGGCATTCGATGTCGATCGTGTCGTTCAGCGCTTTGAGAAACGCCACCGCCTCCAGGTTCTCTCTCCCCCCGTACTCGTTGGGTATCCACTGCCCCGCCTCGCGGCTGTAATCGAGGTAGAGCATCGAGGCCACAGCGTCCACTCGCAGGCCGTCGATGTGGAACTCCTTCATCCAGTACAGTGCGTTGGCGATCAGGAAGTTGCGGACCTCGTTGCGACCATAGTTGAAGATCAGCGTGCCCCAGTCCGGGTGCTCGCCGCGGCGCTTGTCTTCGTGCTCGTACAGCGCCGTGCCGTCGAAGAGCCTCAGCGCGAAGTCGTCGCGCGGGAAGTGCGCCGGCACCCAATCGAGCAGAACGCCTATGCCGTTGCGGTGGCACAGGTCCACGAAGTAGCGGAAGTCGTCCGGCGAACCGTAGCGCGCCGTAGGGGCGTAGTAGCCCGTGACCTGATATCCCCACGACCCCGAGAAAGGATGCTCCGCCACGGGGAGTAGCTCTATGTGCGTAAAACCGAGTCTCTTGACGTGCTCCACGAGCTGGCTGGCGTGCTCTCGGTAGGAGAGCGATCTGTGCGATTCCTCGGGGACCCGCTTCCATGAGCCGAGATGGACCTCGTAGACTGACATCGGCTCGCGTAGCGCGTCTCTGCGGTCGCGACCGTTCATCCAGTCGCTGTCACCCCACTCGTAATGAGACTCGGCGACCACCGACCCCGTGTTGGGAGGTATCTCGCTAGCGAACGCGTACGGATCGGCCTTGAGCCTGATTGCCCCGTCCCGCGTTTTGATCTCGAACTTGTAAACCGAGCCTGGGGGTATTCCAGGCACGAAGATCTCGAAAATGCCGGAAGCGCCGAGCGACCGCATCGGATACACACGGCCGTCCCAGCCGCAGAAATCGCCCACCACACTCACTCGGCGGGCGTTGGGCGCCCAGACCGCGAAGGCGACGCCGTCGGTTTCGTCAATCCGCCTCACCTGTGCGCCCATGCAGCGCCACAGCTCCCGGTGCGTGCCCTCGCCGAACAGATAGGCATCGGTTTCACCCACGGTCGGCGGGAACCGGTATGGATCGTCCCTCTCCCATACGTTGCCGTCGGCGAACTCAAACCGCAGCCTGTAGCGGTAAGGCGGTGAGACCTCATCCAGGAAGGCACCGAACAGTCCCGACTCCAGAGATACGAGCTCGACCTCGGCACCGTCGGCGGGCAAGCACCATGCTGCAACCGCGTCGGGATGGTAGGCTCGCACCACGGCGCCTGACTTGCCTTTGTGTGTTGCCGGGTGCCCCCCCAATACCGAATGCGGATCGTGCATATCCCCTGCCAACAGCAAGCCGCTTTCTTCACGAGACAATCCGAAAACGCGAGACGGCCGTGCCATTCTACCTGCCGGCCCTACCGGTCTGGGTAAAGCTCAACAGCGCCAACGAGTGGCGAGCCAATCGCACGCCGCTGGCCTTGGGATGGCGGGGAGCGCCACGTTGAGCGGTGTGCAGCAGCACCGTCCAAGTGCCGGGATCGTCCATTGCCGGCAGGGTGAAGAATCGCGCCTTCGCGCTTCCGTTCAGTAGCAACAACAGAGTGTCGCCCTCAATTGGGCGGCCGCGGTCGTCGACCTCATCGGTTGCCTCCCCATGCAGCAACATGCCCAGCAACCGGTTCTCGGGATCGCGCCAGTCGCTTTCCGTCATCTCACCGCCGTCGGAGCGCAACCACGCCACGTCGCGATCGCCGTCAACATTTACCGGTCGGCCGCTGAAGAAGCTGCGACGCCGCAGAACGGGATTGGTCTTGCGCAGCCGGAGAACGAGGCGGGTAAAGTCGAGCAATTCGCGCGATCGGTCGTCGAGACTCCAGTTCACCCAGGAGACCTCACTGTCCTGGCAGTAGGCGTTGTTGTTACCGCGTTGGGTGCGGCCCAACTCGTCGCCATGCGACAGCATGGGGATTCCCTGCGAGAAAGCCAACGTAGCCAGAAAGTTGCGCTTGAGGCGCTCCCGCACGCGCGTAATGCCCTCGGCCTCTGTTTCACCCTCCACGCCCCAATTCGCACTCCAGTTGGCGTCCGACCCGTCGAGGTTCTGCTCACCGTTTGCCTCGTTGTGCTTGCGCTCGTAGCTCACGAGATCGTGCAGCGTGAAACCGTCATGGCAGGTCACGAAGTTTACGCTCGCGTGGGGGCTCCTGCCGCGCCGGTTGTACAGGTCGCTGCTACCCGAAAGCCTGTAACCCAAATCCGCGAGCTGACCGGTATCGCCCCGCCAGAAGCGGCGCACGGTGTCGCGGTAGCGGCCGTTCCACTCCGCCCATCCACCCGGGAAGTTGCCTACCTGGTACCCTCCTTTGCCGACGTCCCACGGTTCCGCGATCAGTTTCACTTGAGAGAGTATGGGATCCTGCTGGATGAAATCGAAAAAGCGCTGCAGCCGGTCCAGCTCGTAGAGCTCACGCGCCAGAGCCGGCGCCAGGTCGAAACGGAAGCCGTCAACGTGCATCTCCTGCACCCAATACCTCAGGCTATCCATCATCAGCTGCATAGCCCGGAAGTTTTGCATGTTGAGCGTATTGCCGGTGCCCGTGAAGTCGAGATAAAGGCGCCGGTCTTCCGGGCTGAGCCCGTAGTACGAAGCGTTGTCGATGCCTCGGAGCGAAAGTGTGGGCCCCAGTCTGTTGCCTTCCGCTGTGTGGTTGTAGACGACGTCCAGGATGACTTCGATGCCGGCGCGGTGCAGGCGCTTTACCATCGTCTTGAACTCGTCTACCTGAGCACCGTACCGGCCGGTGGCAAAACGCGAGTCGGGGGCAAAGAACCCTATCGTGTTGTAGCCCCAGTAGTTGCTGAGCCCGCGTGCGGCAACCGAGCGTTCGGTCACATGGTGGTGCACGGGCAGCAATTCAACGGCAGTAACGTTGAGCTGCAGCAGGTGGTCGATGACCGCCTCGGAGGTGAGCCCCAGATAGGTGCCGCGCAGCTGTTCGGCCACACCCGGATGCCGCACCGTCATCCCTTTCACATGACACTCATAGACGACCGTGCGGCTCCACGGCGTTCTGGGTGGGCGATCGTCGGCCCAAGTGAACGCAGTATCCACCACGACCGACCGCGGCACGAACGGAGCGCTGTCACGCTCATCGATCGTCAACTCGTTGCCCTCTTCACCGCCCTTGTACCCGAGCAAGGCATCGTGCCACTCGACCCGTCCGGCAATTGCCTTCGCCTAGGGATCGAAGAGCAACTTGGCCGGGTTGAAGCGGTGGCCCGACGAGGGGTCGTACGGGCCGTGCACCCGGTAGACGCAAAGCTGCCCGGGACGAGCATCCGGAAGGTAGGCGTGCCACACCATGTTGGTTCGCTCGGAGAGCCTGATGCGATCCGTCTCCAGCGCTTCGCTGCGAGATCCGAACAGGCACAACTCGACGAGGGTGGCGTGCTCCGAGAAGATGGCGAAATTCACCCCCTCGCCGTCCCAACTTGCTCCCAACGGGTACGGTGCTCCCGGCCATACTCTCATCAGTCCGGCCGGCCTTCCTTCTCAGTCATCCGGCAGCCTCCTCTGAGGTCAATTGTTGAATGCCAACCAGCGGAATGATCGTCCAGTCGGGGCGGTTATTGAGTTCATAGAGCAGCTCGTAGAGAGCTTTGTCCATGAGGTGGGTGTCGAGCAGCACTCTCCTCTCGTCCGGATTCTTGGGGAGGAGTCCGGAATCTCCCACGGTCTGCAAGTAGGTTTTCAGGAACTCGATCGAGACCCAGCGATACCAGGAATCCGCCCAGAGTCGCACCTGATGGTAGTCCTCCGGTCGCACTGAGCCGCTGAGGAAAGGGGTAACAGAAGCGTAGTGGAACGATCTGAGCATGCCGGCCACGTCCTTGAGCGGAGAGCGCTTGAGGCGACGCTCTCCCAACGAAATGGCCGGCTCCCCCTCGAAGTCGAGAACGACGAAGTCCTTTCCGGTGAACAATAGCTGGCCGAGATGATAGTCGCCGTGCACTCTTATACGGGTCGCCGTGATCTTGCGCTCGATAACCTGCCGCAACCTATCGCGAACCTCCGGCATTTTACGCAGCACGACGCGCGCTTCCTTGCGCGCATCTTTAGAGAGATACCGTACTCGTTTCTCCAGGAACCTGAATGCCTCGTCGAGCCTGCGGCGCGTTGATTGATACAGTGAGCGCTGATACATGGCGTTGAACGGCTCGGGGGCAAACTCGGGATCGTCCGGTACCGAGCCGAGCGCCATATGCATCTCCGCCGTCCTCATTCCAAAGGTCCGAGCGGATGTCAGGTAGATCCCTATCTGGTCCTCGACGCTCCGGGGAATCGACGTTTCGAGGTTGTCATCGGGGTGGCCTTCGGGCGGCGGTTCGGGCCCTGTTTTGTCAGCCTGGGCCAAAGCTTGTTCCAGATATTGCCTCAGGTGGTCCAGAGTGTAATGCCACGCGTCTCCGCTATTTTCCAAGAATCGGTGCGCAACGGCCAGCGTCATCGGCTCGCTTCTCGGGCGTCTGTACTCGAGCGCCCCCGCAAGGGGAGGTGTATTGGCATATGAGGTCTTTTGCGTCAAGAACCGCCCGATCTCCAGATCGGGATTGACACCGTCGTCCACTCGCCGGATCACCTTCACAATGAACCGGTCGTCAAAGACGATCGAGTTGTTGCTCTGATCCGCCTTGAGAAGTCGCACTTCACTATCAGTGGTGGCCTCGAGAAGACGTTTGCCGTAGCCGCGCGTGGTCAGACCTTTCAGTTGACCCACGGCTCCTTTCGTCCTAGATCGCTTGGCGACCAGACCGCTCATAGCCCGGCAAAACTCGGGGTTAACTACAGCGTCATACAGCAGTCCTTCGGTAGTCCCCTCCCCGCCCCTCGATGTCAGGCGCGCAATGATCTCGCTGGGAAACTGAACCTCCAGGTTGGCCGCCGCCTGCCCCTCGGCGAACCCGAGCGGCGCGTTGTAGAACTCCGGGGCTCCGTCATCGTACGAAACCTCCACGAGGGTAAAACATGCGTCGACCGTCGTACTGCGGACCGGGACCACGTCCACGATTCGAACGTCGAGCTGTCGCCTCGCCTTTCCTCCGAACCAGCGTCTGCCTCGCAGGTATGGGAGCAGCGTTTTGAGGAGCGGTTTTGCCGCCTTGCCGCTCAGAATGGAACGCCAATGCCCCGATACAGAGATTTCCGGAGGCGTGTAATCGTGCACCACCGCCAGCTCGTCAACGTCCGTGACCGGCACCAGTCTGAACCAGAGGAACGCATGAGGGGCAAGCGTAAAGATGTACGGTCCGGCCCCGACGGGCGGGAAGCTCGTGCGGCCGAACTGCTCGACAGGCACCAACCCCTCGAAGCGCTGTAGGTCGAGCTCCGCGTACTGTACGAACCTCGAGAGATTGGCCAGAACGAGAATCCGCTCCTCTCCCAAGGTCCGCACGAACGCCAGCACCTTGCGGTTTTCGGGTTGAAGGAATTCGATGGCTCCGCGACCGAAAACCTGAGAATCCTTGCGCAACGCGATCAACCGTTTTGTCCACCAAAGCAGCGAGTTCGAGTTGTTCTGCTGTGCCTCGACGTTCACCGCCTCGTAGTGATATTCCGGGTCGATGATTACCGGCAAATAGAGCTGCTGCGGATTGCTCCTGGAAAAGCCCGCGTTCCGGTCGGGACCCCACTGCATGGGAGTTCGCACTCCGTTGCGATCGCCCAAGTAGATGTTGTCGCCCATCCCGATCTCGTCTCCGTAGTAGAGGACGGGCGTCCCCGGCAAGGAGAACAAGAGGCTCTTCATCAGCTCGATGCGGCGCCTGTTGCGCCCCATCAGCGGTGCCAGACGGCGGCGTATCCCCAGGTTGACTCGAGCGCGCGGATTTTGCGCGTACACGCGATACATGTAGTCGCGGTCTTCATCGGTAACCATCTCGAGCGTGAGTTCGTCATGGTTGCGCAGAAACACCGCCCACTGACAGACATCGGGTATCGGCGGTGTCTGGTCGAGGATATCCACGATGGGGAAGCGGTCTTCCATCTGGATTGCCATGAACAACCTGGGCATGAGCGGAAAGTGAAACGCCATGTGGCATTCATCACCCTCGCCGAAATACGCGACCGCATCTTCAGGCCATTGGTTGGCCTCCGCGAGCAGCATTCGATCCGGATACTTCTGATCTGCGCGGGTGCGCAGTTCCTTCAAAAACGCATGTGTCTCAGGCAGGTTTTCGCAGTTGGTGCCCTCGCGCTCGTAGAGATAGGGCACAGCGTCGAGCCGCAGCCCGTCCACGCCCATCTCCAGCCAGAAATCCATGGCCTGGAAAACGGCGCGACGCACGGCCGGGTTGTCGAAGTTCAGGTCCGGCTGGTGAGAGTAAAAACGGTGCCAATAGTAGGCCTCCGCCAAGGGGTCCCATGCCCAGTTGGACTGCTCGAAGTCCTTGAAGATGATGCGCGCATCCCGGTACTTGTCGGGCGTGTCGCTCCAAACATAGAAGTTGCGATGCCGGCTCCCGGCCGGCGCACGCCGTGCCCGCTGAAACCAGGCGTGCTGGTCGGAAGTGTGGTTGATCACCAATTCCGTAATGACCTTGAGTCCACGCCGGTGAGCTTCTTTCAGAAACGCCTTGAAATCCTTGAGCGTGCCGTAGTCGGGATGGATGTCCCGATAGTCGGCAATGTCATATCCATCGTCCCGTAGCGGAGACGGATAAAACGGCTGCAACCACAGTGCCGTTACGCCCAGGTCCTCCAGATAACCGAGCTTCGCGGTCAACCCGCGGAAGTCGCCGATTCCATCTCCATCGCTGTCGTGGAATGCGCGCACATGAACCTGGTATATGATGGCGTCCTTGTACCACAGGGAATCAGTTCCCATTGGCACTCCTTCTATTCGGTTACCTCTCCAAACGCAGTACGTGTCCCACCTTGTCGGTGGGATCGAGCTGCACGAAGTTTTCGCTCCCCCGCCAAGCATAGGTCTCGCCAGTCAGCAGGTCGCGCACGCGGTATTCATCACCGAGGCTGAGCTTCGAGACCGGAACGTGTACGAGACCCGATTGCTTGTTGTGGGGATCGAGGTTCACGACGATCAGGAGATCGTTGTCCCAGACCGTGCGAGAATAAAACAGGAGATTCTCGTTGTCCGAGTCGTGGAATTCGAGATTGCCTTGGGTGTGAAGCGCATCGTTTTCCCTGCGTATGCCGTTTATCAGCCGGATGTCGTCGTTGATGTTCCCGACTGCATCCCAATCTCGCGCCTTGATCTCGTACTTCTCGGAGTCGAGATACTCCTCGCTGCCCGGTTCGCGCGGAACGTTTTCGCATAACTCGAATCCGCTGTAAATGCCGTACAACGGTGAGAGTGTAGCCGCAAGTAGTAGCCGCACACGAAACGCCGGCCGGCCTCCCTCCTGGAGGTAGGCATGGAGAATGTCCGGTGTGTTGGCGAACAAATTGCCGCGGAAGTAATTGGCTAGCTCGGTATTGTGCAGCTCGGTGAACATCTCCCGCAGCTCGTAACTCGTGTTCTTCCATGTGAAGTGGGTGTACGACTGCGTGAATCCTATCTTGGCCAGCCCCCACATACGCTTTGGCCGAGTGAACGCCTCGGACAGAAAGATCAGTTCCGGGAAACGCTCCTTCACGCTCGCGATCATCCACTCCCAGAACGCAAACGGTTTGGTGTGCGGGTTGTCCACACGGAAGGTCTTAACGCCACGGGCCACCCAGAACTCGACAATCTCCCGGCACGCGAGCCACAAGTTTTCCCAGTCGTCACACCAGAAGTTGAGCGGGTAGATGTCCTGATACTTTTTGGGCGGGTTCTCCGCGTACATGATGGTGCCGTCGGGTCGCATAACGAACCACTCGGGGTGGTCCTTGACCCAGGGATGGTCGGGCGAACACTGGAGTGCGTAATCGAGCGCGACCTCAAGACCAAGGCTATCGGCGGTCTGGACGAAATGTTCGAAATCCTCCACGGTACCCAGCTCGGGCGCCACGGCGGTGTGGCCGCCCTCCTCGGCACCTATCGCCCAGGGGCTGCCTGGGTCGCCGGGTTCCGCGGTCAGCGAGTTGTTGCGGCCCTTGCGGAAGCTCCTACCGATCGGGTGGATCGGCGGCAGGTAGACCACGTCGAAACCGAGGTCGGCTATTCGCGGCAGCATACGCTCCGCATCCTGAAATGTGCCGTGTTTCTCGGCGTCGCCGCTGGTCGACCGCGGGAACATCTCGTACCAGGTGGCAAACTGCGCCAAGACGCGGTCCACAACCACGTGATATTCGCGGTCGTGCTGAGTGACCTCGCCGGGGTTTACAACCTGATCCATTGCCGCGGACAGCTCCGGCGAAAGCGCGGCCTCTATGCGCCGTTTTTTCGCCGACCGTGTGCCGCTCAACAGTTTCGCCGCGGCAGCCAACTCGCCCTGATGTTCAGAGGCGGCAAAGGCAATAGCACCCTCTACCAACTCCGCACCTTCCAGCAGATCCACCCTCACGTCGAGATCGGCGTCTACCTTCTTGCGCAAAGCGTCGCGCCAGGTTCCAAAACGGTCCGTCCAGGCTTCAACCGAAAAACGCCACCGACCGATCTCGTCGAGGGGAAACTCGGCATACCAACGGTCGCCGCCGAAATCGTAGCTCATCTGCAGCAACTGCCACTTGCTGGATCGCGGGCTGCGGTACTTCACTCGCGCCTTCAGCAGGTCGTGACCGTCTCGGTAAATGTCGGCGCCGACGGCGCAAACGTCACCCACCGTCATCTTGGCGGGGAACCGCCCGCTGTCGAGTGCCGGCTCGACGTTTTCGATGACCAGCTTCCGGTTCGGAGCGCTCTTGTCGAGTGCAGTCACATTCAACTCAGATTGTGGGTGGTATGTCTTCGATCTCTTCGCCCCGCATAGCGGGCACATAGTATTCCCGCGTGTACCGCTGCACCATAGACCGTGCCGTGAAATGCCGACCGGCCACCGCCAGCGCGTTCTTCATGCGCTCGAGCCAGCCCACAGGGAGTCCGCGCCTGTCGCGTTCGTAGTACAGCGGCACGACCTCGTTTTCCAATAGATCATACAGATTCGCGGCATCCCAGGCATCGGCGTCTTC
>Ga0180435_10002945_pt1 | contig 17219 bp, 10 predicted proteins | sample SS_ome_3_FD_132467 | JGI IMG/M metagenome (GOLD analysis project Ga0180435, IMG submission 132467) | Hypersaline lake sediment archaeal communities from the Salton Sea, California, USA - SS_3_S_1 metaG | ecosystem: Environmental > Aquatic > Non-marine Saline and Alkaline > Hypersaline >...
CCTCTGGTCGACATCAGCGCGGCCGCGGCGTGCACGGCTCACTTCGCGATGCACTTCGCTATCCCGACGGTCGACAACGACTACGTGTCGATGTTCGTGACGGCCGACGGTGCGAACTACTACAGCATCGGCGGATGGTGGGGCGACTTCGGTTCGTGCGACGGCTGGGGTGGCACGCCTTACAACATCGGCTTCGACTGCACGCAGTTCGACTTCCCCGGTCCGTACACCTACGCCGGTTTCGTGTGGGTCATGAACACGACCGACAACGGCTGCGGTCCGGCCGGTGGTGGCGACGCCGGTGCCATGATCGACGACCTCTGGTTCGAGGGCCCGCTGGCCGGTTCGCCCGTTGAGGAGACGAGCTGGGGCAGCATCAAGGCCATGTATCAGTAGTCAGAGATCGGTAGTTTTCCATCTCTCCCCTTCGGAAGCCCGCGGACGCAAGTCTGCGGGCTTCCACTTGTACGGCCATGCCCGAGGGGCGCGGCCGGCACGAAGACCGACCGGCGCGGTGCGCCGGTCGCATTCAGGCTGGCTTTGGTGTTTCGACGGGCGGAGACCCTTCGGGCTGGTGTCACTGGGAGGGGCTCAGACGCGATCGGTCGTCGCCGCGTCTTCTTCGTTGGCCCCGTCGCTGATCGTTTCGCGGACGATCCGAAGGAGCCCGGGGAGAGAGTACGGCTTCTGCAGGAACGGTAGCCCCATGTTCCTTATGGTCTCCCACTGCGAGCGAGTGCTGGCGTGACCGCTGCTCATCAGCACTCTTAGATCGGGGAAGCGCTGAAGAAGCTCGTTCGCGAGATGGACGCCGCTCCGGTCGGGCAGGACGACATCGCTGAAGACCAGGTCGAACCGGCCGCTCTCTCTGTCGAAGACCTCGAGCGCCTGACCGACGTCGGCGGCCTCGAAGACCTCGTATCCGTGCTTGCGCAGCACGGTGGCCGCGAGGTCTCGAACGGAGTCCTCGTCCTCTACCACGAGGATCCGCTCCCCCGCGCCCCACTCCCCACTCGCGGTGTCCCGCGCCGCAGGAGGGCCATCCGAGACGCGTTCTACTGAGGCCGGCAGGTAGACCTCGAACGTCGTGCCCATCCTCGGTGTGCTCAGAGCGTAGATCCACCCACCGTGCTGCTTGACGATTCCGTAGACCACCGAGAGGCCGAGACCCGTGCCCTTGCCCGGGCCCTTCGTGCTGAAGAATGGCTCGAATATGCGGCCCATGGTGTCCTGGTCCATGCCTCTTCCGGAGTCCTCTACCGACACGCACACGAAGTCGCCGGCGCGGGCATCGGGGTCGCCGGCAACGTGTTCCTCGGTCAGAGTGACGTTGCGCGTCCTGATGGTGAGCGAGCCGCCCTCCGGCATCGCGTCCCTGGCGTTGACCGCGAGGTTCATCAGTACCTGCTGGATGCTGCCCTCGTCTGCCATGGCCGACCGGAGACCATCGTCCAGCACTGTACTCACGGAGATGTCCTCCCCAATGAGTGGCGCTAGCATCTTCACCATGCCGAGCGTCGTCGAGTTGATGTCTATCGGGTGCGGCTGGATGGGCTGTTCGCGACCGAACAGCAGGAGCTGCCGCACCAGAGCGGCGCCCCGGTCGGCGGCGGAGCGGATCTTCTCAAGGTCTTCGTGCAGCCTGTCGGACTCGTCGACGGACATCAGCGAGAGCTCGGTGAAGCCCTGAATGGCAGTGAGTAGATTGTTGAAGTCGTGGGCCACGCCGGAAGCCAGCGTTCCCACGGCCTCCATCTTCTGGGCCTGCAGAAGCTGTGCCTCCACGACCCTCTTCTCTTCTTCCGCCTGCTTCTTCTCGATGACGGCCGCGAGCATTCCCGCTACCGTGTCGAAGAATGACTTGTCCGCCTCCTCGCTGATCTCAACGGGCGAGCGGGCGAACAGTTGCATGACGGCCAATAGGTCGTCGCCCGACCCCTTGATGGGGTAGGAGACCATGGAGCCGATGCCGAACTCCTCGAGCCTCTCGCCGTGAGAGTCAGACACCTCGTGCACCGATACGTCCGGAGCGAAGATCGGCTGTCCAGTGGTCGCCACGTGCGCCGCGGTGCAGTGGTCGTCCTCGCCAACACGCTGGTCCTTGATGCGGGCGCGCTCCTCATCGCTCAGCCCCACTGTGGCCACCGGACGGAGGACTCCCGCGCCGGCGTCGTAGGTCCTGAAGGAGCCCCCGTCAAACCCGAGTATCTCGACGAGACCTCCGAGGACGTGCTCGCAGAGCTGCGGGACGTCGCTGTCGCGAATGGCCGCCTCCGCGATGATGCGGAACGTCGCTCTCTCACGCTCCCTGCCCGCCTCGGTCCTCTTCCTGTCGGTGACGTCGCGCATGATGCCTTGGTAGCCGACCGTGTGCCCGTCAGGCCCGCGCCTCAGAGTGGACGAGAGCAGACAGTGGATCTTGTCGCCGTCCTTGTTGAGAAGCGTTATCTCGAAGCCGCGGACATACCCGTCCTTTTCGATCGCCTTCTGGAACTCGATCCTCTGAGACGGGTCGGCGTATAGGCCGTGGACGTCGCGTTCGAGCATCTCCTCGCGCGTGTAGCCGAAGAGAGTCACGGCGGAGGGGCTGATCTCCAGCAGGCGCCCGCTCTCGGACGTGATGTAGATGACGTCGATCGATTCCTCGAAGAGCGAACGGTACTTCGCCTCGCTCTCGCGCAGCGCGTTCTCGATCGCTCTGGTCTCCGTGACGGGGTGGAGCGTCACCACCATCCCGGAGGGTCCCCCTCCGCTCTCGTCCTTCAGTGTGGCGTGTACGGACACGCACCTGGTGGTCCCGTCGGGCCTTGCGATGGAGATCTCATACGGAGACGTGGAGCCCCGGGCCATGTCGGCGGTTCTGTCGAGCACAAGTTTCCAGTCGTCATCGGAAAGGAACTCTCTGATGCTTCGTCCGTCGAGGTCGTCGGGCCTCACCCCGAACGCCTCGCCGGCGGCGCGATTGGCGAACGCGAAACGATGGTCGACGTCCAACCAACAGACGGGGACAGACAGTCCGTCCACAAGCGCACGGTATTCCCTGTCGCCCGAACGAAGGGAGGCCTCGGCCTGACGCTGGTCCGTGACGTCCGCGCCGGCCAGGAGCACACCTTCTGTCTGGCCATGGACGTTCTTTCGGGGGATGGCCGAGAGGAAGGCGACCCGTCGAATGGCGCCGGAGCCCGAACGCAGCCCCACCTCGCACTGCTCCGATAGACGTCCGGAGAACGCGCGTTCGAGCCGCGAACGAGCGTCGGGGTCGAGCTCGTCCGAGAGAAGATCGAGGAGGGTCGTGCCCTCGAGTTCCTCGGCGCTGCGCCCGAGACAGGTGAGCGCCGCCTGGTTGGCGTCGAGAAGGACACCACCTGGATCGACGACCACGCAGAACATCGGACCACGGGAGTAGAGGGCCTCGTGCCTGTCCTCCATCCCGGCCAGTTCCTCCGCCAGTCGTTGGACCTCGTTCTTGATGCCGTCGAGCTGTGCCACCTTGCGCCTGAGCGATTCGAGCTCGGCGAGCATTGGTCCTGACGGCCAGGGCGTCTCTGCCATTGGTGGTCCCCGTGGCTTGCGTTCCGTTGCATGGGGCGCGTCGGGCGCGGCGGCCGCCGCGGGACTACCGCGCTGCGCAAGGGCAGCGGCGGGGACCGCGCAAGTACACACCCCGCGCGGGGCGTCCCCGCGCGCTTGACAAGGTACGTTGCATGGGTCGTGCCGGAAGTGTGGTGTGACGGTGTCCGCGGGGTCGCTCGGTGCGAACGATTCAGGGTGGGGACAGGGGGCAGTGACCGGCCGGTCAGTTCCGTCGCGTGCGGCTCCGGGTCCGCGGGCCGTTCAGCTTGCCAAACGCGCTGCAGAAGGCCACAGGGGCGTTCTACGGGGCTGCGGGCGGTGAATGAGCTTGACTCCGCCGATTCCCGGTGATAGCCTGAATGCTCGGGAAACCACCGGATTACGCCACCTGAGACGCCTCAGGGCAGACGGAGGACTAGTATGAGGCCAAGCAGGGAACTTCGCAACCCGTGGGCGGTTGCGCCGATGCTCGCAGTGCTCGTGACGGTCGTGCTCGTAACGAGCGCAGCCGCCGTGCCTTGCCCCGACGTGGTCTTCGTGCGGGTAGGCGACAAGTTCGCCGCGATGGGCTGGACGCTGGGCGTGGAAGAGTCCGAGATCGACGACTTCGGCGGATACCGTCTCTGGATGCGAGAAGCGTGGAAGTACCCGGACGAATCCCCTGAGAGCTTCACGCTGGTGAGAGAGTACCAGTACGGTGAGGACAACCCGGAAGCCGCCGGCTACTGGCCGTTCGACCCCTACTACGAGCAGCCGACCCGAGCCGACAGCGCCGCCATGTTCCAGAACGCTTTCCCTTACGAGTTCGCCGTCTCCACCTTCTCGGAGAGTGACCCGGACGCTGTCAACTACGACTGCATCGAGGAGACGCGAACGGGTATCGTCTATCCCAGAGTGGGCGTCCGAAGCGGTCTGGATGAGGTCAAGTGCATTCCGAACCCGTATCGCGCGTCCGCGGACTGGGAGTACGGCGGCAACCGGCGCGTGAGCTTCGTCGGACTGCCGAAGCGCGCTACGATACGGATCTACACCGTGGCCGCCGACCTCGTAAGGACGGTCGAGCACAGGGACGCCGAGAGTGACCTGGAGTTCTGGGACCTGAGGAACGAGGACGGCGAGGAGGTTGCGCCCGGCGTCTACATCTATCAGGTCGTGCAGCGCGACCCGGTTGACGGCGGCGTGATCGACACCATCGAGAGCAAGCTAATGGTCATCAAGTGAGCACGCGGGCGGGCCTCGGCCCGCCCGACTGGCGCTCGCAGTGTGCAGAGGCCGCTCGACCACGAAACTCCCGGTACCGGATTGAGTTGGGGGCTCCGAGGTCGGGCGGTCTTTCGCTGGTGGCGGCGTTGGCCGCCGATACAGAGTGGAGGGAGCTAGATTGGGCGCGACCATCATCGAGAGGATAATTGGGGGGCACGCGGGACGGGAGGTGTCGCCCGGCGACACGGTCGACGTCACCATCGACGCGCGAGTGGCGCGTGACTTCGGCGGCGCGAACGTGGTCAAGAACATCGTCGACCACGGGCTGGTCATCGACGATTCCGGGAAGACCTACTTCACTTTCGACTGCAACCCCGGCGGTTCGGACCAGAAGTACGCCGCCAACCAGCAGATCTGCCGAGGCTTCGCGCGCGCGCGGGGAATCTCGATCTACGACGTCAATTCGGGCATCGGCACCCACCTGGCCATCGACGAGGGACTCGTCGGTCCGGGCGGCACCGTCGTCTCGACCGACTCGCACGCGAACATCCTTGGCGCCATAGGCGCGTTCGGGCAGGGGATGGGTGACCAGGACATAGCGAGCGCGTGGGCGCACGGGAAGGTCTGGTTCAACGTGCCGAAGTCGATGCGCGTGTTCCTGGACGGAACGCCCGGGCCGGCGGCGACTCCAAAGGACATCGTCTTGAGACTGGCGCAGCACTTCGGAGCGAGCGGACTCCTTGGCTACGCTGCCGAGTACTACGGCGACGCCGCGGAATCTCTGTCGCTCGACGGCCGCATCACGGTCGCGTCGATGGCTACGGAGATGGGCGGCATCATCACGTTCTTCCCGCCGAGCGAGGCCGTGGTCGAGCACTGCCGCGCCGCGGGCGCGAGAGGCTTCACGCCGGCATACGCCGACCCGGACGCCCGCTACGACCGGGAGGAACGCGTAGACCTGGAGGGTCTGGGGCCGATGATCGCCCGGCCGGGCCATCCGGACGACGTCGTGACAGTCGGCGAGGTAGCCGGCAGGAAGATAGACTCCGCCTTCATCGGTTCGTGCACGAACGGACGCTACGAGGACATGGCCGCGGCAGCCGCGATCCTCGATGGCAGGCGAGTGGCGCCTGGTGTCGTCCTCAAGATCGTCCCGGCTACCGACAGCATCTGGCGGCGCTGCCTCGCGGACGGGATAATGGACGTCTTTAAGAAGGCGGGCGTGCTCGTAGGCAACGCGGGTTGTGCCGGATGCGCCGCGGGCCAGCTGGGACAGAACGGGCCCGGAGAGGTCACCGTCAGCACCGGGAACCGCAACTACCCCGGCAAGCAAGGGAAGGGCGAGGTCTACCTGGCCTCTCCAGCCACGGCCGCGGCCTCGGCGGTGGCGGGCGAGATCGCGACCGCCGACAGCATCCCTAGTGAACCATCGGTGTTCATGCCGGATCCCGCGCTAGCGGAGGCGGAGGCCGTGACGACGGGCGGCGGGGTAGCGGGCGGTGACCGTCCGACGGTCGTGAGGGGCAAGGTGTGGGTCGTAGACAAGGACAACGTCGATACTGACATGATCTTCCACAACCGGCACCTGGCTATCACAGACATCGCGGAGATGGGACAGCACACGTTCGGGAACCTGCCTGGGTGGGAGAGCTTTCCGACAGACGCGGGCGAAGGCGACATCGTGGTCGTGGGCTCGAACTTCGGCTGCGGGAGTTCCCGTCAGCAGGCGGTCGACTGCTTCACAAGCCTGGGTGTTGCGCTTCTCATAGCCGAGTCGTTCGGCGCCATCTACGAGCGCAACGCGATCAACGCGGGCATGCCCATAATGGCAGCCGAGCTGAAGAGCTCCGGCATCGAGACCGGAGACGAGATCGAGGTCGAACTGACCACGGGGAAGATCACGCACATCAAGAGCGGGAGAGTCTTCGAGGGGCGCCCGTTCTCTGACGTTCAGATGGAGATCTACCAGCGCGGCGGGTTGCTGGCGGCGGCATAGATGTCCAGCCGGGAGTGACACGCGCAGACGAACGAAGGCACGGAGGCATCACACCGAGAAGGAGGGCGCAGTGAGCGCAATCGGCCAGGCGGGCCGGAGGGGCGACAGGGTTCGCTCGGACTGCTGGATATCGGTCGAACTCAAGGACTCGGGCGGCATCGACGTCACGATCAAGAGCCGCGTCCAGTCGATGTACGGGGACTCGATCAGGCGGACCGTTACTGAGGGACTGGAAGAGCTGGGCGTCAAGAACGCAGCCGTGGAGGTGCAGGACGCGGGCGCCGTCCCGTTCGTCATAGAGGCTCGGCTCGAGGCCGCGGTCAAGGACGCGGATCCGGAGGTCTCGGCGGAGCTGCTCCCCCCGCAGCAGGAGTTCACAACATACGGGACCAGTCGCGACCGCTTCAGGCGATCGCGCCTGTATCTGCCGGGCGACCAGGTCAAGCTGATGCTGAACGCGGGGCTTCACAAGCCCGACGGCGTCATCGTTGACCTTGAGGACAGCGTCGCGCACTCGCAGAAGACGGCGGCGCGCTACGTCGTTCGGAACGTGCTCCGCTCGGTCGACTTCTTCGGCTCGGAGCGCATGGTCCGCATCAACCAGACTCCGATGGGTCTCGAGGACCTGCCGTTCATCGTACCGCACAACGTGCACATCATCCTCATCCCGAAGTGCGAGACGGCCGACGACGTCAAAGCGGTCGACGCGAGAGTACAGGAGATCCGCAAGGAGAAGGGTGTTGCGAACGACGTCTACCTGATGCCCATCGTCGAGAGCGCGAAGGGGTGCTTCAACGCGTACGAGATCGCCTCCGCGTCGCAGAACGTGGTGGCGCTGACGATCGGGCTGGAGGACTACACAGCGGACATCGGGACGCAGCGCACGAACGAGGGACGCGAGAGCTTCTGGGCGCGGTCGCAGGTCGTCAACGCGGCGCGCGCGGCGCAGGTTCAGCCGATCGATACGGTGTTCTCGGACGTCACGGACATGGAGGGGCTCCTGGCTTCCGTAATCGAGGCCAAGGGGCTGGGGTTCGACGGCAAGGGTTGCATTCACCCGAGGCAGATCGAGACGATCCACGCGGGGTTCGCTCCGGCGGAGAAGGAAGTGGAGAAGGTGACCCGCATCGTGCTCGCCTTTGAGAAGGCCGAGGCCGAGGGGCTGGGCGTCGTCTCGCTGGGCAGCAAGATGATCGATCCTCCGGTGGTCAAACGCGCGCTCCGCACGGTCGCCCTGGCGATCGCCTCCGGCGTGCTGCCTTCGGACTGGCGCGATAAGGGAGGGGACGATGCCTGAGACCAAGCTCGTTAAGAACGCTGCGGGGCGCATGGTCCCCACGGAGATCAACGGCCGCGAAGTCGTCCCCTACAAGGGCGTCGCGAAGCACCGTCCCGAGGGACGGAAGGCCGCGCCGCGCATCTCGACCGTGATGGACTACCCCGACAGCGGCGACAAGACCGTCCGGGATATCAAGGCGGCGCTCGTGGCGGCCGGCATCAAGGACGGGATGACCATCTCGACGCACCACCACCTGCGGAACGGCGACTACGTGGCGAACGCGGTCTTCGAGGCGGCGGCGGAACTGGGCGTCAAGGACCTAATGTGGTTCCCTTCGGCGTCGTTCCCGTGCCACGCCCCGATCATCGAGCACATGAAGAACGGCGTCGTCCACCACATCGAGGGCAGCATGAACGGCCCGCTGGGCCGGTACTGCTCCGAGGGGAACATGCGAGGACTGGGCGTGCTGCGCTCCCACGGCGGCCGGTACCGGGCGGTGCAGGACGGTGACGTGCACATCGACATCGCCGTCATCGCCGGGCCGACGGCCGATCCGTTCGGCAACGCGCACGGCCTGACCGGGCCTGCGGCGTGCGGACTCATCGGTTTCGCTCTGGCGGACTCCGAGTACGCCGACAAGGTCATCGTTGTCACGGACAACCTGATAGACTTCCCGTGCGTGCCGTGGCAGATCCAGGGCAACAACGTCGACATCGTGACGACTATGCCCGCGATCGGTGATTCCAGCAAGATCGTCTCGGGCACGACGCAGATCACGAAGAGCCCGGACAGGCTGCGCATCGCGGAGATGACCGCACGCTTCGTGAAGGAGGCCGGCATCATGCACGACGGCTTCTCCTTCCAGGGCGGCGCGGGCGGCACCGCGCTCTCGTTCGCCATCTTTCTGATGGAGATGATGAGGGAAGAGGGCATCAAGGCGAGGTTCGTGCGTGGAGGCAGCACTCAGTACCTGACGCGGATGCTCGAGGAGGGCCTGACGGACTACATACTCGACGGCCAGACGTTCGACCTCGAGGGCGTGCGCTCGATGAGGGAGAACCCGGGACACGTCAACACGAGCCCGTTCACGAGCTACAACTACCACGGCAAGGGCAACTTCGCTTCGATGCTCGACTGCGTCGTGCTTGGCGCGACGGAGGTCGACGTCAACTTCAACGCCAACGTCGTGACGCACTCGGACGGCTACCTGCTGCACGGCATCGGCGGCTGGCAGAACTGTCTGTTCTCGAAGTGCACCATTCTGCCGATCCCGGCGTTCCGAGACCGCATCCCGGTGCTGGTCGATGAGGTAACGACTCTCGTCGGGCCCGGCGAGCTCATCGACGTCATCGTCACGGAGCGAGGCATCGCCATCAACCCGCTCAGGGAGGACCTCCACAAGGCGGTCGCCGGCAGCGACCTTCCGATCAGGCCGATCGAGGAGATCAAGGCCGAGGTCGACGCCCTCGTGGGTGGCGTTCCCGAGAAGCCGAACCTCGGCGAGGAGGTGGTTGCTGCCATCGAGTGGGTCGACGGCACCGTTATCGACAGCGTGAGGAAGGTGCTGCCGAAGGAGTAGGCGAACCTGGCGCCCACGGGAGTGGGTTCTTCACGGCCGACGGATGCCGGACGGCACGGGTAGAGAGGCGGGAAGGCCATTGGCCGAGATATACGGTCAGCTCTCAGGTGTCAGTGCGATTCTCGCGGGGTTCGCGATAACGTTCCTCGCCCTGCTTCTCGGGCACAAGGAACGGAGCCGCTGTCTCTCGGCCTCGATTGCGGTGACGACGATCGCCGCGGCGAGCCTGCTGGTCTCCGCTCTGGGCTGGACTCTCATAGGGTCGCTGCTGACTCAGGTGCTGGCCCAGCTGGGCCAGGAGGGGCTGCAGGACCCCAGCCTTCAGTGGGTCGTCGACGGTCACCGGACCCTCTCGTACACGTTCATCGTCGGCCTGTTGTGTCTGTTCTCGATGCTGGGTCTGAGCGGATGGCTCAAGAGCCGAGCGCTGGGTCTTTTCTCGACGGCGATAGCTGTTGGGGCCGCTCTGGTAGCGTGGAGCATCCTCAGGCACACGATGGGTTAGCGCGAGCCCGACACAGGGGCGCGCGACCGGAAGCGAACAAGGAACGGGGCCTCTCATTGAGAGGCCCCGTTTCATCTTACAGCGACTACTTGCGATGCTAGTGCTAGGCAGCCTTCGGGGGCCTGAGCGAGAACGCGATGACCGCGGCCACGAGACAGCCCACGCCGGCGATGGTGAAGGCCAGTGGGAAGTTGTTCAGGTCGCCGAGCTTGCCGCCCATGATCGGACCGACGATTCCGCCCACACCGTAGGCCAAAAACACCCAGCCGTAGTTCTGCCCGATGTGCGTCGTGCCGAAAGTATCGGCAGTCGTGGTCGGGAAGAGGGCGAAGTTGCCGCCGAAGTTGAAACCGATAAGAGTAGCGCCGAGATAGAGCAGCGCCTTAGTGCCGGCCACGTACGGGAAGAGGATGACCAGAACTCCCTGCGTCGCCGTCATGATGACGACCGACAGCTTGCGGCCCAGCTTGTCGCTCATCGCGCCCCAAGCAATGCGTCCGATGCCGTTGGCCAGGGAGAAGAACACGGCCATTGCCGTACCCGCGACCGCCGATGCGGTTACGGGGTCCATACCGTTGGCTTCGAGAGCCTGGCCGGGGAAGAGCTTCATCAGGCCGATCGACATGAGTCCTGCACCGGCGCTGAACAGGAAGGTGAGGAATATCATGTAGAACTGTGGAGTCTTGAGCATCGCGCCGGAGTTGAAGTCCACCGTGCCGGCGACGGCCGGCTTGCCGCCGGTAGCGGCCGCAGGCGGAGTGTACCCCGCAGGCAGCCAGTCCTTCGGAGGGAAGACCATGACGAGCGCGCCAAGAATCGTAGCGATGGCGAAGACGATTCCGTAGACGATGAAGGTCGCTGACAAGCCGATGTTCTCGATCATGTGGCCCCAGGAGCCAGCCATCTTCACCCAGATGGTCGCACCGAAGCCGAAACCGGCGACCGCGAGACCGGTGATGAGCCCCTTCTTGTCAGGGAACCACCGCATGCCAACGGCAATGGGAACAACGTAGGCCAGACCGATGCCCGAGCCTCCGATGATGCCCACGAAAATGAAGATGGGCCAGAAGGACGTGCCGCCGAACAGACCGGCCAGGAGGTAGCCTCCTCCAAGCACTATACCACCGGCGATCGCCAGCTTGCGTGGACCGATCTTGGGCATCATCCGTCCAGCTATCACCATGACGATGGCGAAGAGCGCCAGCCCCGCCGCGAAGACCATCTGTGTTTGGGCCTTGGTCCAACCGGCCTCCACGAGCGGCTTGGTGAAGACACTCCAAGCGTAAATCGCACCCAGGCAGAGCTGGATGAGAATCGCGCCGACCACCACGAGACCGCGATTCATAGTCTTCTGTTCTGCCATTACTTCTCCTTGGTTGAGGCAGGGGCGGCCCTGAACGAGCCGCCCCTAAAGCCTCCGGCCTCAGCTAGTGGGCCTTCCCGATCTCCTCGACCGCCTCGGGGTTGGCGAGCGTCGACGTGTCGCCGACCTCGTCACCGACCGCCTTCGCGCGAATGACGCGACGCATGATCTTGCCCGAACGGGTCTTGGGAACGTCGTGAACGAACCAGATCTCGTCGGGCCTGGCGATCTTGCCGATCTCCTTGCCGACGTGCTCTCGCAGCTCCTGACGGAGCTCGTCCGAGGGCTCGACACCCTGCCTCAGGACGACGAATCCACACAGCGACTCGCCCTTGAGCTCGTGCGGCTTGCCGATGACCGCGGACTCCGCGACCTTCGGGTGGCTGACGAGCGCAGACTCGACCTCGGAGTTGCCGATGCGGTGTCCCGCTACGTTCAGGACGTCGTCGGCACGGCCCTGGATCCAGAAGTAGCCGTCCTCGTCCATGCGGGTTACGTCACCGGCGAGATAGGTCTTGTCGAACCTGCTCCAGTAGACGTTCTTGTAGCGGTCGGGGTTCTTGTAGAGACCGCGAAGCATGCCAGGCCAGGGGTTCTCGATGACGAGGTGGCCGCCCGCGTTCGTGATGGGCTCGCCCTCCTCGTTGTAGACCTTGGCCGAGATGCCGGGGAACGGCTTGGTAGCGGAGCCCGGCTTCAGAGGAGTGATGGGCAGCGGGGTGATGAGGAAGTGGCCCGTCTCCGTCTGCCACCAGGTGTCCATGATCGGGCACTGCTCCTTGCCGACGTGCTTGTGATACCACATCCACGCCTCGGGGTTGATCGGCTCGCCGACCGAACCCAGCAGGCGGAGCGACGGCATCTTGTGCTTGTCGGGGTGCTCCTCGCCGAGCCTCATGTGGGCGCGGACCGCCGTCGGAGAGGTGTACAGGACCGAGACCTTGTGCTGCTCGATCATGTCCCACCACCTGTCGGCCTCCGGGAACGCCGGAGCGCCCTCGTAGAGGACCGATGTGACGCCGAGGATCATCGGGGCGTAGACGATGTAGCTGTGACCCGTGACCCAGCCGATGTCCGCCGCACACCACCAGACGTCGTCTTCCTTGAGGTCGAAGACCCACTTCAGGGTCGCGGCGGTGCCAACAGCGTATCCGCCGTGTGCGTGCTGGATGCCCTTGGGGTGGCCGGTCGTTCCCGACGTGTAGAGGATGTAGAGGATGTCGTTGGCGTCAAGCTGCTCGGTCTCGCACTCGCCCGACTCGGCGGCCGTGATCTCGTGCCACCAGTGGTCGCGACCCTCGGTCCACGGCACGTCGTCACCCATGCGCTTGTAGACGATGACGTTCTCGACGGTCTTGGCCAGGTCCATGGCCGCGTCGGTCTGCTCCTTCAGAGCGACCTTCGAGCCACGGCGCCAGAAGTGGTCGCACGTGATGGCCAGCTTCGCGTCGCAGTCGTTGAGGCGCTCGGCGAACGCCGCCGGGCTGAAGCCCGAGAACACGACGGAATGGATGGCGCCGATCTTGGCGCACGCGAGCATCGCGATGGGCAGCTCGACGAGCATCGGCATGTAGATGCCGACCCTGTCGCCCTTCTTGATGCCGAGCTTCTTCATGGCGTTGGCGAGCTTGTTGACCTCGCTGTACATCTCAGCGTAGGTCCACTCCTTCTTCTCGCCGGGCTCGCCCTCGAAGCGGAAACAGATCTTGTCCTTCGTGGCCGTCTTCATGTGACGGTCGAGGGCGTCGTGGACGATGTTGTACTTGCCGCCGACGAACCAATTGGCCCACGGCGCGTCCCACTCGAGCACCTTGTCGTAGGGCTTGTAGAAGTCGAGCAGCTCGTTCGCCATCTCACCCCAGAACCACTCGATGTCCTGCGTCTTCTCGAGCAGTGCGTCCAGGTCCTTGATGCCGTGCTTGTCCATCCAGGCCTTGACGTTGCTGTTCGCAACCAGGTCCGCGGGCGGATCGAACAAACGGTTCTCCGTCATCAGTACCTGAATGTCCTTCTTCTCTTCGGCCATGTCCTTCTCCTTTTGAGTGGACGGTCCTCTACCTAGAACTTGTACATGAACGACAGCTGCACACGACTGTCCTCGTACGTCTCTCCACCGACGTACTCCGTCTCTATCATCGCGTACTCGGCGCCGATCACGGCCGCCGGCGCGACACTCCAGAGAACGTTGCCGTAGTAGGTAGTGTTCTTCTCGTAGCTGTTACCGGCAATGTCGCCCTCGGGGATCTCCGGGTCGTCGGTTCCGGCACCGACGTTGAACTGCCACTTCTTGTCCGGCTTGACGGTCAGCTGCGCCCACCATCCGCTCGCCTCGATCTCGACGAGCTCGTAGGTGCGGGAGGACTCGGACGGAACCACGGCGATGCCCTGGCCGACCCCGCCGAGGTACTGCGCCAGGTTCTTGCCCGTGAAGTACTGACCTGAGAGCTTCACCCAGTCGCCGAGCGGGATCGTGGCGTCGACCGCGACCACGGTCTGGTCGAGCTCGGCCTCGAAGATGCCCATGCTGTCAGCGTGAGTGGCCTCCTCCTTGGCCATCAGGCCCGACACTCCGATGGTCGCCGCACGGCCGCCGATCTCGGTGCCGTAGGAGAGCCGGCCCTGGAAGCCCGGGGTTCCCACCCTCTCGCCGCCGCCGCCGTCGCGTCCCATGCTCCGGGTAGCCGCGACCTCGACGTTCATCTCCGAGCCGCCGCCGACCGGTATCGCCTTGGTCAGTCTGATCTGCGGCCTGCGGTAGCCGATGTCGCCCGACTTCCACAGCACGATGTAGTTGAGCGTCGTGGGCACAATGGGGGAGATGACGTCAGACGTCTGCCCCGCGAGGATGTCCGCGTGTTCGGTCTTCATGACCATGTAGGCCTTGCGAAGCATCGGGCTGGACTTGTTCTCGCCTCCGGCGCCGTAGAAGTCGAACTCGACAACACCGGACAGGTCGACCTTGTCCGTGCCGCCACCCGAGATCTTGAGGCCCAGTCTCGTCTGCTTGGCCGTCATGTTGAACTCGGACTGCTCGTCGCCACCGGCGTAGGGAAGGACGACATACGCGAAGTCCCCGTCGTTCGTGAGAGCCGAGTCGAACGAGGCGTCCAGCTTGACGTAGCCGTAAGGGGTCACTTCCACGCCCGCCTGCGAGGATGCCGCGGCGACAAGTAGAACCGCGACCACCGCTACTGCCTGGAAACGTCTCACCATACACGAGTCTCCTGTCTGAGGTCCTCTCCGTCTGCGTTCCTGGGTGTCGCTATTCGCCCATCTCGATGAGACCGGCCTTCATCAGCTCTATGGTCTCCTGACGGGCCTTCTTGATGATCGCGCTGCTCTTCTCGTACAGCTCATCGCGCGTCATCGTGAACCTGGCGATGCCCTGCTCGATCGCCTTCATGCCGACGGCAGCCGCCTCGCGCGGGAAGACCTCCCACTCGTCCATGGTCGGCGTGATGTAATCGTCGGTCAGCCCCTTGTCCTCGGCGCAAGCCGCGAGCTCGTGTGCCGCCGCGATGGCCATCTCGTCCGTGATGGTGCTGGCGCCGACGTCGAGCACGCCCCTGAAGATACCGGGGAAGCCCAGCGAGTTGTTGACCTGGTTCGGGAAGTCGGAGCGACCGGTGGCGACGATGCGCGCGCCCGCCTCCTTCGCCTCCCACGGCCAGATCTCCGGCACCGGGTTGGCACACACGAAGACGATGGCGTCCTTCGCCATCGAGGCGACCCATTCCTTCTTGATCGTCCCTGGGCCCGGCTTCGACAGCGCGATGAGCACGTCGGCGCCCTTCATCGCGTCAGGGATCTCGCCGACTATCTGCTCTCCGTTGGAGTTGACGCACATGTTCCACTTCTCGGGCTCGTCCTTACAGTCCTCACGGCCCTTGTGCAGCGTGCCCCTGGAGTCGCACATGATGATGTTCTCGGCGGGGATGCCGTCACCGATCATCACGCGCGAGATGGCGATGTTAGAGGCGCCCGCGCCCACCATCGCGATCCTGGCGGTCTTCTTGTCCTTGCCGACGATCTTGAGGGCGTTGATGAGGCCGGCGAGCGTGACGCACGCGGTGCCCTGCTGGTCGTCGTGCCAGACGGGGATGTCCATCTCCTCGCGCAATCTGTCGAGAATGCGGAAGCACTTCGGCTTCGAGAGGTCCTCGAGGTTGATGCCGCCGAAGGAGGGCTGGATCCACTTCACGGCCTGGATGATCTCGTCAGGGTCCTTCGTGTCCAGACAGATGGGGAAGGCGTCGACACCGCCGAGGTACTTGAACAGGATGGCCTTGCCCTCCATGACGGGCATGCCCGCCTCGGGGCCGATGTCGCCTAGGCCCAGGACACGCGTGCCGTCGGACACCACCGCGACCATGTTGCCCTTGTTCGTGTGCTCGAAGACCTTCTCTGGGTGCGCGTGGATGTCCTTGCACACCGCAGCGACGCCGGGCGTGTACCAGATCGCGAAGTCATCGAAGTCACGAATGCGGCACTTGGGAGTGACGGCGATCTTGCCCTTGTAGAAGGGGTGTAGCCTCATAGCGTCTTCGTTGGGCTTGTTAGCCTTGGCAAGCAACGCTTCTACGTCGTGCTTCTCTGCCACGTCTTCATCCGCCTTTCGTTTCTTCGCCCCGGTTCGCCGGGGCCGCCAGTGAGACACAGGTCCCTGGAGCCGGAGAGGCCCATCGCGTCGGCTCGACGTTCCTTTGCACGGCCGTGCCGGGACGTCCGGCGCGTGCCGTTCAGTTCGGGCAAGGGGCCTGGTTCAGCCCCTCTCTCCTTGTTGGGCTGATGTCAAGACAGGGAGAAGGCGAACTTCTCCCGGATAGTCGAACGATTATACAGGCTGGTGGCTCTGAATCAACCCCTTTTTGCCGTTTCTAGGGGCCTTACAGTGTGATTGGGTGTTCGTTCGATGGGCGGAGGTCGTGTCTGCGGAGCGGGTCTAGCCGAGGTGAGAGCAGGCCTTGCAGGACGGTTCCCGTTCGACGGTGACGACGTCGAAGCTAGGAACCGCGCCCTCCATGACGAGGAGCTTCCCGGCGAGGGTCTCGCCGGTCCCGGTCAGGAACTTAAGTGCCTCCATGGCCTCCAGCGTTCCTATCGCTCCCGCCGTGGCGCCCGGGACCGGGGGATCGACCGCGGGGCGCGTCCGGTCGACGAAGCACTCGAGGCACGGCGTGGCGGGGGGGTGGAGGAACGAGAGGTAGCCCGTGTACTCTGAGACGGCGGCGTAGACCAGAGGCGTCCCGGCCGCGATGCACGCCCTGTTGAGCGCTACCCGCGTCTCGGGATTGTCCAGGCAGTCGAGGACGACATCTGCACCCTCGATGAGGCCGGCGGCCGTTGCAGGTCCGATCTCGGCCACGACTGGGCTGATGGAAACGTCCGGGTTGAGCGCCGAGAGACGGGGCGCGGCCGTCGTCACCTTGGGCCTAGTAAGGTCGTCGCGCCCGTAGAGCACCTGGCGGTTGAGGTTGGAGCGCTCCACCGTGTCCGCGTCGCAGATGACGAGCTCGCCTACCCCCGCTGCCGCCAGGTAGACTGCCGCGGCGCAGCCGAGACCGCCCACTCCCGCGACGAACACCCGGGACGCCAGCAGCTTCTCCTGGCCCTTCTCCCCCCAGCCCGGGAGTGCGATCTGCCGCGAGTAGCGGTCCTTCTGGTCGCTGGTGAGGGGCATAGGGTACTCCGCGGAAGGCGGCGCCCGGCTGCCGCCGGCGC
>Ga0180435_10002946_pt1 | contig 17216 bp, 13 predicted proteins | sample SS_ome_3_FD_132467 | JGI IMG/M metagenome (GOLD analysis project Ga0180435, IMG submission 132467) | Hypersaline lake sediment archaeal communities from the Salton Sea, California, USA - SS_3_S_1 metaG | ecosystem: Environmental > Aquatic > Non-marine Saline and Alkaline > Hypersaline >...
GATTTCAGCCGGAGATGACAGTGGAGGTGGAGGGGAAGGGAATGATGGTTGATGATCCGGCTGAATCCCTGAAAGCTGTGGGCTTCAAGCCGGAAGTCTGTAATGTTCCTCTCCAGGCTGGAGCCGAAGAAGGGAAATATCTTCTAGATTGTTTGCCCGATGGAATCCCGATTGTTATCGGGAGCTACGATGCCTACCGTTATCCCGGCCAGAAAGAGCTGATCGAAGCTATTATTGAACGTCGTCCGGATGCCATTCTGGCGGTAACGCGGGACCCGCGTGACGCGGATCTATTTCCACGGGCCAGGACAGTCGTCATAACCCGCGGCTATACCGTCCCATCTCTTCGTGCCCTGGCCGAACTGCTCGCCGGCTTGGGCCCGACCATTTAAAAAAACTATTTTGACAAGACGATTTTGGGACAAGACGATTTAAAAAGACTATTTTGAATGGACGATTTCCGAATGGATAATTAAAGGCACAACGATTAAAAAGTAGAATAATTTCAGATAAGTTAATATTAAAAAGACTGAGGTAGGAGTGATTATTCCGCCCCAAATCATTCTGTCTGAAAAGGGGGTGAGGTTGGGGGTAATTGTCCTGTCCCAAAATCGTCTTGTCAAAAAGTTGCGAAGCGAAGTTTTGATATGAGAATTACTATAATCGGTTCCGGCGTAGCTATGCCGTCACTCCGCCGGCGCTCGCCCGGCCTGGTGATCGAGGTTGGGCAAGAGAAACTTCTCTTTGACTGCGGCCCCGATATTCCGCGGGGACTGCTGTCGGCCGGTTACCGCCATCAGGATATTGACCGGATCCTGATTACTCATTTCCATCCCGATCATACCCTGGGGCTGGCTCATTTTCTCTTTGCCTCCTGGTATGATCTTGAGCCCCGGAGCAGGGATATTATGATCGCCGGCCCTCCGGGCCTAACGACCCTGCTGGATGGCTTTTATTCCATCTATCCCGGGTGGCTGGAGGGGAAGAAGTACCGGGTTCTGGTTCATGAGATTACCGGTAATGAATGGTCCGGTAAAGGCTGGAAAGTGAGAACCGGACCGGTCAAACATAATCCCGAGAGTATTGCCTACCGGCTGGAAGATGGAAACGGAAAGGTGGTGGTCTATACCGGAGATACCGGTTACAGCGAATCCCTAGTGGAACTGGCCCGGGGAGCGGACCTTTTGATCAGTGAATGTTCTTTTCCGGACGCGGTCGATCTCCCGGCGCATCTAAATCCCTCCAAAGTTGGCCGGATTGCCCATCAGGCCGGAGTGAAAAAGGTTCTCCTCACCCATCTCTATCCTCCTTGCGACGAGGTTGATATAGTGAAGCAGTGCGCCGGGGAGTTTGAAGGGGAGATAATTAAGAGTGAAGATGGGATGGTCCTGAAGATAAATTAATCCTCCTCGGCCGCTGATTTCATTTGAGCAAAGACCAACTTGATCAATATATTTAATGTGGTACACTGAACCTAAGTTATCGATTATTGAAATATGCTGAGATTATTGGGTGCGTGGGTTGTAAAATCAGGGAGAGTACCAAATGATTTTATATGAAGAAATACTCCGTCTTTTCCAAGAGAAGGAGATAAAATATGTTCTGGTAGGGGGAATTGCCGTCAATCTTCTCGGCTCGATGAGAAGCACCGCTGATATGGATATTCTCGTCGAGATGAGTGATGATAATCTGAAAAAGATAGTCACAATCTTAAAAAATCTTGGGTATCATGTCAAACAACCGGTTGATCCGATAGGAATAGCCGATCAGAAAACAAGAGAAGATTGGATAATTAATAAAAATATGAAAGCATTCAACTTCTATAAGGAAGATGAATTGAGTGAAGTTGATATCATAATTGAATCTCCGGTACTATATGAAGAAGCAAAAGAAAACATTGTAAATATCAAAATTGATGACCTGATTTTGCCTGTTATCTCTATAGATAAACTGATTAAGATGAAACAGGTTACGGGACGAACAATAGATAAACTAGATATAGAAGAATTAACCCGGATTAAAATATTGGAAGAAAAACTATGATCTATAAATGGGAGAGTGAAGAAGAACGTCTTTTGAGATTTATGCGAATTTCGCCCAAAAAAAAGATGGAATGGCTTCGGCAGATGAATGAGTTTATCGCAAAATCTTCAACCGATCGTTCTCGGTTAATCCGCCGACGTTTAAGAGAGAGCCGGTAGTTTTTTTTGTTGCGTATACCATAAAAATATATGGTATAGTGTTTTTGCTATGCAAAAACACTCACTGGAATTTACTCACCTCCATTGCCACAGCTACTATTCTTTCCTGCGGGGGACAGCGGCGCCCACGGATCTGGCCCGCCGCGCGGCGGAACTGGGGATGCCGGCGCTGGCGCTGACCGACCGGGATTCGGTCTGCGGTTCGGTGGAGTTCTACCTGGCCTGCCGGGAGGCGGGAGTTAAGCCGATACTGGGGGTGGAGCTGACAGAATCAGGAGATTATTATTGTAGGGCATCGGATGGGCGCCCCGGTTCTCCGCGGCGAGCCGTATTTCTGGCCCGCAACCGGGACGGCTGGAGGCGGATCTGCGAACTCACCACCGCGCGCCAGCTGGATGGGAATTTCTCACTCTCCCAATCGATCCGGACTGCCGGCGACAATCTCTTTGTTCTCGCTGAATATCCGGATCTTGCTGGGGATACTATCCCCCGATCATTCATTCTGGCGGTGACCTCCTTTATGGGCCTCCGGGAACGGGAGGAGATCTTCCGGTTCGGTCGCGCCAGGAATATCCCGGTGGCGGCGACGAATGACATATATTTTCTGTCTCCGGCCGATTATTCCCTGGCGCGGCTGCTCTCCTGTATTCGGACCAGATCCCTCTGGGAGAATATCGCTCCATCGGAGATTCCACACCGGGAGGCCCGGTTTAAAAGCAGGAGGGAGATGGAGGACAGTCTGGGAGCATATCCGGAGGTCTTCTCAACCAGCCTGAGGATCGCCGGGGAGTGTAATATTGAATTGGAACTGGGGCGCCTCCATCTTCCCCGATATCCTCTTCCGCCCGGGGAGAGCGCGCCGCGGCGACTGCGTACTCTCTGCCGGGAAGGGGTGAAGAAACGGTATGGTATAGTACGGTCCGGCCTGGAGCAGCGACTGGAGAAAGAACTCGGGGTTATATTTCGGCTGGGGATGGCCGATTATTTTCTCCTGGTGGAAGAGATTGTCGATTTCGCGAGAAGACGGGGAATTCCCACCCTGGGACGCGGTTCTGCCGCCAACAGTCTGGTCTGCTATCTGCTCGGGATTACCGGGGTGGACCCGCTCAGGTATAATCTCTACTTCGAGAGATTTCTTAACGATAAGCGTCAGGATCCTCCGGATATAGATCTTGATTTTCCCACCAACCGCCGTGATGAAGTAGTAAGCTGGATATACCGGAGGTTCGGATCAGACCGGGTGGCGATGCTTTCCACCACGGTCCGTTTTCGGGCCCGCTCGGCCTTGAGAGAGACAGCCCGGGTGATGGGGCGGGGAGAAGAATGGGCGGGCCGTCTGACCGGAAGTCTGCCCTATTATGCGAGTCTCCGGGACCCGGATCTGATCCGCCGGGAAGCGCCGGAGTGTCGGGATCTCCCCTGGGACGATCCCGAGGCCGGTAAAATCCTGAAGGTCGCCTCCCGGCTGGAAGGTCTTCCCCGCCATCTATCCGTTCACCCGGGGGGAATGGTGATCACTCCTGAACCTCTTACCGGTTATCTGGCTCTTACCCGTGCCGCCAAGGGTATTGTGGTCACCCAGCCCGACATGTATAGCGTGAAGAAGCTGGGTCTGGTCAAGATAGATATCCTGGGACAGCGTGCCCTGGCGGTCGTGGAAGACGTGGTCCGGGGGGTGGGGGATGGTGTCGACGAGATCGATTTTAGTGTGATCGATCCCACACGGGATGAGGCGACCCGGGAACTGATCGCAAGCGGCCGTACGATCGGCTGTTTCTATGTGGAATCTCCGGTTATGCGTTCTCTATTAAAGCGCCTTAGCTGCCGGGAATTCGAGACTCTGGTTGCCGCCAGTTCGATTATCCGTCCCGGGGTCTCCAGTACCGGATGCGCGGAGAGCTATATCGCCCGTCACCTGGGGAGGGAGGTTCCGCGTCCGATCCATCCCCTGGTGGATGGGATTCTTCAGGATACCTATGGGGTTATGATCTATCAGGAGCAGGTGATGCGGGTGGTGAGTGAGGCGGCCGGTCTCAGCCCGGCGGATAGCGATGAATTCCGGCGCTGCATGAGCAAGAAGCCGGGTTGGCGGGCCCTGGCAAACTACCGGGAACGGTTTATCCGGGGCGCGGTAAATAACCATCTGCTCCGAAAGACCGCGGTCGAACTCTGGCGGAGGATCGAAGGGTTCGCCGCCTACGCTTTCTGTCAGGCTCACAGTGCTTCTTTCGCCCGGCTCTCTTACCAGACCGCTTACCTGAAAGCGCATTATCCGGCACGGTTCATGGCCTCCCTGATCTCACGCCGGGGCGGGTTCTACTCCACCCGGGAATACGTACGGGAGGCGGTACGAATGGGTCTTTCGATATATCCTCCGGACGTAAATCGGAGTGATTATCTCTACCGGAGTGAAGGGGAGGGTATCCGGGTGGGGCTGATGGAGGTGAAAGGCCTCCGACAGAATACTATCCGGAGAATTATGAAAGAACGGGAGAATAGTCCGTACCGCTCATGGAAAGATTTTCTCCTTCGGGCGCGGCCGGATTCCGGAGAACTTTCAAAACTGATCGGGAGCGGCGCCCTCGGATCCCTGTCAGGCAGTAGAACGGCCTTCGCCTGGATGGAGGCCGCCGGCCGTTCGACCGCTCCTCCGGATAATCTATTCCCTCGATTTAGAGAGGAGTCAGGGCCTCCTCTCCCCGATTTTCAGAGTGGTTTGTCCGATCGGCGACAGGCGGAGAAGGATGGGTTGGGATTTTCCCTCCTCCCTCCGGAAGCGGAAGATCTCCGCCGGAAGTTGAAGAAGTTCTCCAGGTCAATTCCCTTAATCCGGGCGAATGAGCAGACTAAGTGGGAAGGGGAGGATGTCCAGTTAGTCGGTGATCTTGTAACATCCCGGCTGAACCGAACCCGGGGTAGGGGCCGGCTGATGAAGTTTCTCACTCTGGAAGATTCCACCGGTCTCTTTGAGGTCGTTCTCTTCCCGGACTGCTACGCCCGGTATGGTCACCACCTGGCCGCCGCCGGCCCTTTTTATGTTCGGGGAACGGTACAGGTCAAGGATGATGTACCTGTAATTTTGGGCCGGTTTTTGAGCGGAATTCCGGGCCGGCCGGGAGAGATTTTGAGTGATTTATAAAATATGTCCGATTGTCTGTTATATATGATGGTTCTCAGTCATCTTGTGTGAGTACCTATATCTATTATTCACCACGAAGGGCACGAAGATCACGAAGGAGAACAGTACAAAAAGCAATAGCACCTGTTAGTCATAGATTTTCATCTTCGCTGACGATGAAACCAGAATCGACTGTAACATAATTCCTTATACTCCCCTCCATCTCGAAACGAGAACAACCATGATTAATTTACTGGTTTGGAATTGCAGCAAATATTTTAAAAAGGTAGCCGCAGGCTTTAGCCTGCGTTTATTGCGCACCCTAAAGGGTGCGGCTACCAAAAGTTAGCACGAAGCGCTAAGTGCTTGAATTGATGCCAATCTCTTTTAAGGATTATCCTTCGTGTTCTTCGTGGTGAATAATAGATATAGATGCCCACGCAAGATGGAAGATAATCAAGAATTAATACTAGAAAGAACCGCACTTGAATAATCACAGCGGAGACGGTATATTCTTATAACGTGATAACTCAACTTTTCAGGTATATGAAAAAGAAGATTATCTTTGTGCCTTTTCTGATCTCCGCGGTATTGCTCTCATCGATATCGGTTTTTGACGAAGATTTCAGCGCCGCTCACGCGATAGATCCCCCGGCGACCATCCTCAGTGAAGACTTCGAAGGAATCTGGATCGGGGGAGCGCCGGAGTTGTGGTCCCGGGAATATGTTAAAGGCTCAGAAAACTGGATTCAAGCTTCCGGCGGACACCAGGGCCATCCTCCCTCCGCTCACGGAGGCTCGTATAACGCCCTATTGTTTTATCCCAGTCCCCCCGGATATAATTACTGGGTAACTACCAGACTGATCTCCCCCTCATTCGACTTCGGACCGTACATATATAACCCACATTTAACCTTCTGGTACACAATGGAAAAGTTCGGTATGGATGAAGATGATCTTACTATCTATTACCGGAGATCGGAGGGGGGAGTCTGGACTCTTATTCCGGCCGATATCAATCCCAATATAGGCCAATGGACTAAGATAACCGTTGAGCTTCCTGACCCGGGGAGTGATTATTATATCTGTTTTACCGGATTGGGCGACTATGGTTATGGCGTATGCATAGATGATGTGGAGATTACCGGTAATATCGAAGCCACGCCATCCCCGATAACGCCGACACCTACTCCCTCCCAGGGATCTCCCACTCCCACAACCTCCCCGAGCCCCCTCCCACCCGTACCCCTTTCTCCTATCATTGATTCCAGTGATTATAATGGAGATGGAACCTCCGATATCGGCATTTTCCGGGCCAATACGGGATTATGGGCTATCCGGGGACAGACCAGAGTTTATTTCGGGGCCTTATCCGACATTCCTGTGCCTGGAGATTACGATGGGAATTCTACCACCGATATAGGAATTTTTCGCGGGGCCTCGGGTCTCTGGGCGATCCGTGGAATGACCAGGACATACTACGGTAATTCGGATGATACCGCCGTACCTCTGCAACATAATCCGTCAAGTGCCTGCAGTATCGGGATCTTCCGGGCTTCTTCAGGATTATGGGCGATGAAGGACGTTACCCGGGTTTATTTCGGCCGGAGTGGCGACCTGCCCATTCCCGGAGACTATACCGGCGACGGCACGAAGGAGATCGCTGTCTTCCGGAGCAGTTCCGGTTTGTGGGCAATCAGGCAAATCAGCAGGATCTACTACGGGGGAAGCAGTGACTCTGTGGTTCCCGGAGACTATAATGGGGATGGAACCCGGGGAGTCGGTATATTCCGTGAATCCGTGGGACTCTGGGCCTTACGGGGTGTAACGAGAATATATTTTGGGAGCAGTGTGGATCAGCCGGTTCCGGGTGACTATGCGGGGAGTGGGAGAGACGATGCGGGGATATTCCGTGGAGCGTCGGGACTCTGGGCGATACGGGGAATTTCGAGGGTTTACTTCGGTTCGTCGGGAGATATTCCGGTAACCCGATAAGAGAGATTAATCAGTCCAAAGAAAGGGACGGTTTGCTATAGATGGAACTGTCCCTTTTTCTATAGTAATCAAATCATTCCCATGATTTTTCAGATTTTCCGGCCACCGAGTTATTAGTTGTGGGTATGATAGAAAATCTATATTTTGTAGTAAGAATATGGGTTAAGATTGTTTGATATCGTAGACCATGGTTGAAGAAATGAAAGAGGGAATAAACTTTTACCCTGACGGGAGAAAAATACATTTTGTGGGAATAGGGGGTGTGGGCATGAGCGCGTTGGCTCAAGCGGCCCGCTGGAAGGGAGCGGAGGTGAGCGGATCAGACCGATTCTTTGATCGGGGGGAGTTATCCGATCTTAAGCTGTGCCTGAAAGGGGAGGGTATTGATATATTCCCCCAGGACGGTTCAGGGATATCCGGTGCGGAGGAGGCGGTCTCGTCCGCCGCGGTGGAATCCGATATCCCGGATCTTATCGAAGCTAAACTATTGGGGATTCCCCTGGTGAGCCGCGGTGAGTATCTCCTGCGCCTCGCCGCCGGTAAACGTACATTAGCGGTGGCGGGTACCAATGGGAAGTCCACCACCACAGCGATGCTAAGCTGGATTCTTTTAAAGTGCGGCTGTGATCCATCGTTTGTTATTGGCGCGGCGATCCGCGGGTATGGAACCGGATGGGGAAATTCCCGGTGGGGTGGGTCGGAGTGGTTCTGCTTCGAAGCGGATGAGAGCGATGGCCTACTTCCCCGGTATCAGCCGTCTTTCGGGATCATCACCAATATTTCTCCCGATCACTTTGGGATCGAAGAGTTACGGAGTGCATTTACAGGATTCGCGGAGAATTGCCGGGAGAAGTTGATAATTAACCGGGACTGTTCTGAGTGCCGCAATCTTCCGATTGATAAATCCAGAATTGTTACCTTTTCTATTGAGAACCACTCGAATTTTCAGGCCCGGATTGTGGAGACCTCCGGGGAAAAGTCTTTCTTTGAACTCTCCGGGATGAAGTTTATGATCCCCCTCCCCGGGCTCCACAATGTATATAACGCTCTGGCCGCGATCGCGGCGGCCTCATCAGCAGGTCTTCCCCTTGTCCGGATCGCTGAGGCATTGGTCGATTTTCCGGGGATAAAGCGGAGATTGGAGATTATTTATTCCAGCCCTGATCTGATTGTGATCGATGATTATTCCCATAATCCGGCCAAGATCACCGCCGCGCTGACCGCCGCCCATCTTATGGGGGACCGGGTAACTGCCATCTATCAGCCGCACGGATTCGGGCCGCTCCGACGTTTCCATCAGGAGCTGGCAGATGCTTTCTCCGACTCCATTCTTCCCGGTGACCGCCTTTTTCTGCTCCCGGTTTATTACGCGGGGGGGACGGTTCAGCCCGGTTACGGATCTGATGAATTAGCCGGTGAGATTTGCAGTGAGGGGAGTGTAATTTCAGTGAAAGATAGGGCTGAGCTTATCTCGCATCTGGATTGTCGCCCGGAGGGTAGAGAAGTAATCCTGATTATGGGCGCCCGCGATCCGAGCCTGAGTAAATTGGCACGGGAGATTTCCGACAGTATTATTGATTAGAAGGATTTTTTTGCAGGACGATTTTAGGCAGGACTATTTAAAGCTGAATGAATTTAATATTTGCTCTGGCAAAAAAACGAATATCGAACCGCAGAATATCGAATGTCGAAGTAAAAGAAGCCCGAACGAGGCAACTTCGAAGTTCGACATTCGGTGTTCGATATTCGATATTCTCTTTTAATTGGGGCTGAGGTAGGGGGAGAATCGTCCTGTCCCAAAATCGTCTTGTCAAAAAAGAGGCCGAGGCGGGGGGCAAAAGAATGAACTTCGAACATCGAACGGCCAACTTCGAACATCGAACGACATGGCCCAATCAAGGGGAAAATCAGAGTAATCCGTGCAATCCGTGGACTAAAAAAGGGGGTGAGGGAGGGGGAAAATAATAATGAAAATAAAGAATTATCAGCAGGCTTTATCAGCCCTCTACCAGCTTCGGCTCTTCGGGACCAAGCTGGGGCTTAACAATATTCGTAGACTCCTGGAACTTCTGGGGAATCCTCAGGAGGGGATGGTTTTCTATCATATAGCGGGTACAAACGGGAAGGGATCGACGGCGGCGATTCTACAGGCGCTTTTACGGACCACTCACCGGAAGGTCGGCCTCTTCACTTCCCCCCACCTGGAGGATTTTCGGGAACGGATCCGGATAAATGACCGGTTGATCCGCCGTCGTGAAGTAATGGAGGGATTGAGGGAGATTTTTCCCTTGCTCTCCCGGGTAGCTGAAACTCCAGGTTGTTCCCACCCCACCTATTTTGAAGCGGTTACAGCCCTGGCCTGCCGGTATTTTAAGAGAATGGAGGTGGACGCGGTGGTCTGGGAGGTGGGGTTGGGGGGGAGGCTAGACGCGACCAATGCGGTCCGGCCGCGGGTTTCGATAATCACTAATATCGACCTGGAACACCAGAAATATCTTGGTAACAGTATTGATAAGATTGCCCGTGAGAAAGGGGGTATTATAAAAAAAGGAATCCCTCTGGTGACATCGGTGGCAACTCCGGCGGCCATCAATCGTTTGAAGAAGATCTGTCGTGTGCGGAGGGCGCCTCTGGTGGAGGTTAAGAGATGTTACCGCTTCGAAGTGAAAGAATCAGGTCCGAGTGGTCAGTTACTGAACATTCACGGGCCCAATCGTATCTACCGGAATATTTTTTTGCCGCTGGCCGGGGAACATCAGATTATTAACTTCCAGACCGCGCTAGCCGCCTGGGAACGGGGAGACTGTCGAGCCGCCAGGATTTCCGCGCGCCGTGTACGAGAAGCAATCCGGGGGGTAAGGTGGCCCGGTCGTTTTGAATTTATTCCCGGTCATCCGAGCATTATTCTGGACGGCGCCCATAACAGTGCCGGCGCCCGGGTCTGCGCCGCGACAGTTAAAGAGCTTCCCTTCCGGAACATTATTCTAATTCTTGGTATTCTTGGGGATAAGGATGTCAAATCAATCTGCCGATATCTGGTTCCCCTGGCGAGGAAGGTGATAGCCGTTCAGCCTGAGGGCGAGCGTGGTCTCTCCTGTTCTGTTCTGGCCCGGGTCTGCCGGATTTATGCCGGTCCGAAAAAGGTCCCGGTCCTGGCCCGCAAATCTCTTGAGTCCGCGATTCGATATTGCTATCATGGCCATATTCTCAGTCAGAAGGAAGGTGAGGTAAATTCCCCGATAATCTTAGTTACCGGTTCACTCAGGCTGATCGGTGAAGCCCGGAGAATTCTCCGGGGGACTAAGTTGATTTGAGGCGGGCCTATTTTTGACAAGACGATTTTAAAAAGACTATTTTGACAAGACGATTATGGGACAAGACGATTTTTTTTAAGGCTATTTTGACAAGACGATTATGGGACAAGACGATTTTTTTTAAGGCTATTTTGACAGGACGATTATGGGACAAGACGATTTTTTAAAAGACTATTTTGACAAAACGATTTTTTTAAAGACTATTATGACAAGACGATTATGGTATCAGACGATTATTAGAGGGAGATTATTGATTGAAGACAATTTGAGTCAGGATTATCTGCAGAAGGAAAGAAGAGGAGATGTAGAAAGTAATAGTCTTGTCCCAAAATCGTCTTGTCAGAAAGTTGGCCGGGGCGAGAACCGGAAAAGACAGTTGGGAGCGAACAACTTTAGGCACTTTAGGCACTTAAGGCACTTACAACTTCTTTATACTTTAGGCACTTATTTTAAGTATGAACAATTCACAGACAACCGCGATTATTAATGCCCTTGTCATAAGGCCGGGGTATCCGGCTGTCGCCGGAGGGGTATTGATCTCCGGAGGTAAGATAAAACGGATTCTCCAGGAAGATGAATCGCCAACGAAATTAGATCGGACGGTGATTGATGCCAAAGGAGATTATCTGGTGCCGGGATTTATCGACCTTCATGTCCACGGCGGCGGGGGGGGGGATTTTTCGGATGATGGCGGCCGGAAATTACTCCGGATCGTTAAATTTTTAGCCGGGTTCGGTACTACAGCGGTGCTACCGACTATCGCTACATCTTCCCGGGAGAATCTGAAAAAGATTGTCAAATTTATTGCCCACATCTATGCCGGAGAAAAAATGGGAGGAAGGGTGCTGGGAGTCAATCTGGAAGGCCCTTATATCAGCATAGGGAAGCGCGGCGCCCAACCCCTCCGGTTTATCCGTAATCCCGATCTATATGAAGTAGAGAAACTATTGGATAGGTCGGGAGGAGCCGTTAAGATAATGACACTCGCGCCTGAGCTAAAAGGGGCGTTCGACCTGATCAGGATTTTGAAACAATACGGTGTTATCGCTGCCGCCGGGCATACAACCGCTGATTATGAGACAATGAAGAAGGCCATTAAAGCCGGGATCTCATACGCTACCCATATCTTTAACAGTTATCCTCCTTTTCATCATCGCCATCCGGGAGCCATCGGCGCTATTCTGGAATCAAACCAGGTTAACACCGAGATTCTTTGCGACGGAATTCATCTATCCCCGGTTCTGATTCGCCTGCTCTTTCGTGTGAAGCCGATCGACAGGCTGCTTCTGGTTACTGACGCTATCGAGGTTATGGGGAGGAGGATTAAGAGTTTTACCATGGGAGGGAGGAGGGTTACTGTCGACTCCGCCGGCGCGCGGATGGCGGATGGAACGCTGGTCGGAAGTATGCTCCCGATGAATCAAGCCCTGAGCAATGTTGTAAAGTTTACCGGGCTTCCGCTGTCGGATGCTCTGGTATTGGCCACTGCGAACCCGGCCCGGTTACTGAAGATAGAAGATCGGAAAGGTGATATCCGGGCGGGGATGGATGCCGATCTGGTTATTATGGATAAAAAATGTCATATAAAGAGGACCATAATTGCCGGGGAGACGGTTTTTCGGAAAAATTAAGGAAATTTTCCGAATTGACAAGTAATATTTCTAAATACTAGTGTAATATTGATTGATCTGAAAAAGGCGGATTAATACTGAATTTGAAAATAAATAATTTTTACAGAGTAAAAAATTAGGAGGGAAGAATGATGAAGAAAATAGTAATGGTGGGATCTCTGGTTGCTGTCCTGTCGGCAGTGATTATGCTGATCTCTATTTCGCCTGCTTCGGCTGGACCGAAGAAGACGATCGCTGTCTCAGAGTTTGATAATAAATCGGGCTGGAGCGGCTCCTGGAAGATAGGCTGGGGGATGCAGGAGATGATGTGCACCTCTCTGGTGGCTACCGGGAAGTTTACGGTCCTGGAACGGCAGGATCTGGACGCTATAATGGCCGAGCAGGATCTCGGTGCCAGCGGCCGGACCGGCAAGGGCTCCGCCGCCGCGATCGGGAAACTGGGAAAAGCCCAGATTCTGATATCGGGAGCGGTAACCGAGTTTGAAGAGAAGAAAGGCGGAGAAGGAGCCGGGATAGGATTCAAGGGATTCCGGATCGGCGGGAGCCACGAACAGGCCCATGTGGCGATCAATGTCCGTATATATGATACCACCAGTGGCGAGGTACTGGATTCCATCCGGGTGGAGGGGGAGGCGGATGCCGGTGGATTGAAAGTCGGATACAGTAACGCCGATTTCGGCGGCGATCTGGGTGGATTCCGCAAGACTCCTCTGGGTGAAGCGACCCAGGAAGCCATTGATGAAGCAGTCCAGAAGATAGCCAGCCGGCTGAAGAGTGTTCCCTGGCAGGGGAAGATCATCAAGGCTACTCCGTCGAAAGTCTATATCAACTCAGGAAGTAAAGGGGGTGTGGCCGATGGGATGGAGTTTGATGTTTATCGGCCGGGAGAAGAACTAGTCGATCCCGATACCGGGATGACTCTGGGCGCCGAGACCGAGAAGATCGGGAGGGTGAAAGTCTCAAGCGTAAAAGAGAAATATTCCATTGCCGGGATTGTCTCCGGTTCCGATATGCAGCGGGGAGACCTGCTTCAGTCCGATTAGATGATCCGCTGGCTTTTCAAGATTATCTTCCTGGCGGTTCTCGCGGCCCTGGTCTATGGGCTCTGGCTGCTCTATGATGAGAAGACTGAGGAAGAGAAAGAAGCACTAAGGGATGGGGTAACCCGGACCGTACAGAGTGCCGGCCGTACGGTCGCCGAGGCCGGGAAACGGGTAGTGGAGAAAGGCCAGGAGGTCTACCGGGGGAGTGAAGAAGGGGAGTAAGCCCATCATTAAAAGCTGAACATCGAACGTCGAACTTCCAACTTCCAACTTCCAACTTCCAACTTCGAACGTCGCAACCGCGTACTTCGGAATTTCAATAAATTTAGATTCCGGGGTAACGTTGGTCGGTTACGCAGCTCGAAACGGGGAACGTATTACGGTTACGTGAGCTTTGGCCCCGTAACCGTCACCCGCAACCGATTCGAGCCGCGCAACCGCAAACTTTTAATCCGAACGTTGCCCGAACGAAGTGAGGGCTCAGTTCTTCTCTATGCGCCATTCCACAAACCATAGTTCAACTCTATCTACTTCTTCCCGCAGGTTCTACCTCCGTACATTCGGATGCCAGATGAACCAGCATGATTCGGAGAAGATCTCCGGTTTGCTGACCTCCCGGGGATGGCTTCGGACCGATACCGAGAAAGAAGCCGATCTGATTCTCCTCAACACCTGCAGTGTCCGCCGACACGCCGAGGAACGGGTTTTGGGAAGACTGGCCCGGTACCGCCGGGAAAAGGAGAAGAGGCCGGGACTGCTGGTGGGTGTGATCGGCTGTATGGCCCAGATATGGGAAGAACGTCTCCGGGATAGGTTTCCGGAACTGGATCTGATTGTGGGGCCGGGGAGTTTCTTCCTCCTTCCGGATGAGCTTGAAGATGTCCTTTCCGGGGGAGAGAAGGGACTGGTAAATAGTTTTGAAGATCCCGGTCCGTTCTTCAATGCCCCTTCAGCGCGGGAGAATCACCTCCATGGCTGGGTTACGATTATGCGGGGCTGCGACAACTTCTGTTCTTACTGCGTGGTTCCCTTCGCGCGGGGGAGGGAGGTCAGCCGGCCGCCGGGGGAGATCATCAAGGAAGTTATAGCCCTCGGGGAAGAAGGATACAAAGAAATCACCCTTCTGGGGCAGAATGTAAATTCCTACCGGGGTGAAGACCCTTCCGGCAATCCGGTTGATTTCCCCGAACTGCTGAACCGACTGGACCGGGTCCCGGGGATTGAGCGGATCCGCTTCGTTACCTCCCATCCGAAGGATATCTCTTCCTCTTTAATCTCCGCGATCGCGGACCTGGAGAAGGTCTGCGAATCTATTCACTTTCCCGCCCAGTCCGGATCCGATAACATTCTCAATAAGATGCGGCGGGGATATACCCGGGCTGAATATCTGAAAAGGGCGGAGGAACTTAAGCTTGCGGTCCCCGGCATCACGTTAGCCTCAGATTTTATTATCGGATTCCCGGGGGAGAGTGACGCTGATTTTGCCCTGACTCTTGACCTCCTCCGGGAGATACGTTTTGACCGGATATTCGCCTTTGCCTATTCTCCGCGCCCGCGAACGGCCGCGGCCCGGCTTCCGGACGATGTGCCACCGGAGGTGAAGTCCGCGAGGCTTCAGGAACTCCTGGCTCTACAGGAGATCATCTCCCGGGAGAATAACCAGGCGCTGCTGGGGCGTGAGGTGGAAGTATTGGTAGAAGGCAGGAATCGGAAGTATCCCGATCGGGGGGAAGGACGCTCCAGGGGAGATAAGCGAGTCTTCTTTGCATGGGAAGAGGGGATGAAGGGTCAGTTAGTCAACATTCGGATAGAAAGGGTAACGGCGTTAAGTTTATTCGGACATTGTTCGAATTGCGAGGATGTATAATTCGATATTATCATAAAGCGGAGTGAGTAAAGGATGGAGTGATGGAGTATTGGAGTGGTGGAGTAATGAAGACCGCGGGCGAGATTGGTGATATCTTTCCATCACTCCATCATTCCAATACTCCATCATTCCATCTTAATCACCCTAATCGGCGATACTGTGGATATACAGTTTAAAAAGCAAGGTGTGGCCCCAATCTGGTGTCGACCATGGGTATTGGTAGTTATTGTTCTGGCGGTCTATGCCAACTCCTGGGGGAATCCCTTTATTCTGGATGATGTCACTCATATCCGGGATGATCAGCGGTTGGCCGGGTGGGAGAACTGGATCGAAGTATTCTCATCTCCCTTCTTTGATTTTAAGGAAGCCGGTCTGGCCCAGTATTACCGTCCCCTGGTCAAGCTTGTCTATAAGATTGAGCGGAGCTGCTTCGGGATAAATCCGTTCGGCTATCATCTCGTCAACACCGCTTTTCATTGTCTCAATACTCTTCTCCTTTATCTGATCTGCCGGCTGCTGATCGGGTGTCCGGGGCCTTCTTTCGCGGCCGCGCTTCTATTCGGAATCCATCCTCTCCAGACCGAGGAGGTGAGTTATATCTCGGGCCTGGGAGGATTGGGCGCTGTGAGTGGGATACTGGCGTCATTATATTTCTTCATCCGGTTCCGGATAAGTGGCCGGTCCGGCTGGTATATTCTCTCCATAGTTCTATTTATTGTCGGTCTTTTGTTTAAAGAGATAGCCCTGATTTTGCCGGTCCTGCTGGGGTGGTATATTCTTGTCTCCCGTTTCAACCGGGGAAATCCGAGGGAACGGTTATACAGGGGTTTTCTTTCGCTGATTCCATATATCATCTGTCTGGCAGTGTACCTCTATCTCCGCGGTTCATTACTGGTGAAGATCGACTTCGCGGCCGGGATGGGAGAGGGAATGCTGATTCGATTTCTGACCTTCGGCAAAGGACTCGGGATTTACCTTGGACTATCACTCTTCCCCATCCATCTCCATTTTTACCGTTCTCTCAGTCTTCTATCTCACGGGTGGTATCTTTTCCCGCCGGCTCTACTCTTGACAGTCACGGTATTTCTCTTCCGATCCGTTCGCACCTCCGGACGTCTTTCCACGATGATCACGGTCGGGTTCGGGTGGTTTATTATCTCTCTATTGCCGTTCTCAGGGCTCAGTCCGATTTTTCTGGAAGGGGGATCCCTCTACTGGGCAGAACACTTTATGTATCTTCCCCTGGCCGGGCTGGGAATGGTCCTGGCGGGAGTCTATTCCGGGAGTGTCTTTGCCGGTGCCATCAGAACCGTGACCGGAAGGATAGCCATTCTCTGCGTTATACTGATTGCATTATGTCTGGGGCTTCTCACCATCAGGCAGAACGGTTTCTGGTCCGATGAACTGGTATTCTTTGAGAGAATGAATAAGTACGAACCGCATCTCTTCCGGACTACCGGTCTTTTAGGGATTGCTTATCTCAAACGGGGCCGAGTGGAAGAGGCGATCCGGGCGGATGTCCATGCCAGGGAAATTCTGCTCAATAACGCCACAGCCGGATCAGCGGAGGATCTCTCCTCTATGGATAGATATATGCTCAAGATTCTACTCTGGAGATTATCCCGGAGTTATCGGATGCTAAAACAATATGAGGGAGCAGTCGATACCGCCAGGGAATTGGAGTCACTCTACCCGGATCGTTATGAAGGAAAGTATCTTCTGGGCCGGGCGTTCTCCGAGAGTGGAAAAAATACCGAGGCTCTTCCCTATCTCCTGGCTGCCTATGAATTACGCCCGAATGACTTTGAAGTCGCCCGGACCTTGATTATCTGCTATCAAAACCTGGGAGAGTTTGAAAGGAGCAGAGAGGTCTGGAGTGAAGCCTCCCGTCGGATCCCGGAATTCCGCGAAGCGAAAGAGATACTGAAGAAACGGAATAAAGAGTAAGAACTTAGCGCCTTCGGCGCAACGTTCGGATTAAAAGGTTTCGGTTGCGCTACTCGAATCGGTTGCGTGAGACGGTTGCGGGGCTAAAGCGGACGTAACC
>Ga0180435_10002948_pt1 | contig 17214 bp, 15 predicted proteins | sample SS_ome_3_FD_132467 | JGI IMG/M metagenome (GOLD analysis project Ga0180435, IMG submission 132467) | Hypersaline lake sediment archaeal communities from the Salton Sea, California, USA - SS_3_S_1 metaG | ecosystem: Environmental > Aquatic > Non-marine Saline and Alkaline > Hypersaline >...
AAAAAACCTCCCGGAAGAAGCCAAAAAAGAGGCTGAGCGGGAGTTGAACCGGCTGTCCAAGATGCACCCGTCATCATCCGAGTACACCGTCGCATCCACTTATCTGGATTGGATCACATCCATCCCGTGGACGGAGTCCGTGGAAGACAACCTGGATATCAAAAAAGCGCGAAAGATTCTGGACGAGGACCATTACGGGCTTGACAAGGCAAAAAACAGAATTGTCGAATACCTGGCGGTCAGAAAACTCAAGCCCGACTCCAAAGGTCCCATTCTGTGCTTTGCCGGTCCGCCCGGGACCGGAAAAACCTCTCTCGGCCATTCAGTCGCCCGGGCTTTAGGACGCAAGTTTATACGAATCGCTCTTGGCGGTGTAAGAGACGAAGCTGAAATAAGAGGGCACCGGCGAACCTATGTCGGCGCTCTTCCGGGACGAATCATTCAGGGTATACGGCGTGCCGGATCCAAGAACCCGGTGTTTATGCTGGATGAGATTGATAAAGTTGGAAGTGATTTCAGAGGAGATCCGTCATCGGCTCTCCTGGAAGTGCTGGACCCTGAACAAAACTTCTCTTTCACCGACCACTATTTAGATGTTCCCTTTGATTTGTCCAATGTCATGTTTATCACAACCGCCAACATCCTCGACACCATCCCTCCGGCTTTAAGGGACCGGATGGAGGTTCTCATGCTTCACGGGTATACCCAGGATGAAAAAATCAGCATATCGAACCGCTACCTGATACCCCGGCAGAGAAAAGAGCATGGCCTTACAGCCAAGCAAATATCCTTCTCAAAAGGCGCTGTAAACAAAATAATTTCAGACTACACCCGCGAAGCCGGGCTCAGAAATTTGGAACGTGAAATTGCCGCCATCTGCCGCGGTGTTGCAAGCCGGATTGCGGAAAAAAAAGTAGCGTCTGCCGCCATTAAAGTGGATGACATTCACTCCTTTATCGGCCCGCCCAGGTTTTCCTCTGAAACGCGGGATAAAAAAACAACGCCGGGTGTGGCCGTTGGACTTGCGTGGACACCGGTTGGCGGAGAAATTCTTTTTATCGAAGCCACCGCCATGAAAGGCGGAAAAGGGCTTACCCTAACCGGCCAGCTCGGCGATGTAATGAAAGAGTCCGCCACCACCGCCCTCAGTTTTATTCGGTCAAATGCCGCATCCCTGGGCATCGCGGAGGATTTTTTTAAGGAGACCGATCTCCATATTCACATTCCGGCAGGAGCGATACCCAAAGACGGGCCGTCTGCAGGAGTGACCATGCTCACGGCGCTTGCGTCCCTTCTAACAGGAACGTCTGTCAAGACAAAGCTGGCCATGACCGGAGAAATAACATTAAGAGGAAAGGTGCTGCCCGTTGGCGGGATCAAAGAAAAAGTCCTTGCTGCCCACCGGGCCGGTATAAAGACAATTATTCTGCCGCAGTGGAATGAAAAGGATCTGGAAGACATCCCTCAGAAAAAGATCTTAAAAAGCATTCAGTTCCATTTTGTCGAACAGATGAGAGATGTCTTAAAGATCGCTCTAAATATATGAAACGCCTGAAAAACGATCGTTTATTTCATTTGCCGACCGCCGTTACAGTTGTTCTTTTGGTCTGCTTTATCTTCGGCTGCTCTCCCAAACCGCCCCCAAAAAGACTGGCCGGCCATCCAAAACCTTACAGGGTCGGTTCAACCTGGTATCAGCCGATGTCCAGTGCCCATGATTTCAAACAAACCGGCATCGCTTCATGGTATGGGAAAAAGTTTCACGGAAGGAAAACCGCCAATGGTGAAATTTACGACATGTATGGGGTGTCCGCTGCTCATAAAACACTGCCGCTTGGCACCTGGGTTCGTGTCTACAACAAAACCAACGGCAAAGAAATTGATGTTCGGATTAATGACCGGGGACCGTTTATACAGGGAAGAATCATCGACCTTTCCTATACCGCGGCCAATAGACTGGGGATGATTGCCGCGGGAACGGCTTCTGTGGAAATTGTCGCTCTCGGAGAGCGGTCAAAAAACAGCCGGCACCCGGGAACAAAGGCCGCCTATACACCGACGGACTTTTACGCCGGGAATTTCACCTTTCAGGTGGGTGCGTTTAAAAACCGCGACAACGCTCTTCGGCTCAAGCAAAAACTGGACCGGTCCTATCGGAATGCTCATATAACCACCTGGAATAATGGTGAAGATATCTTTTACCGCGTGCGTGTTGGAAAGTACACGTCTCTAAAAAAAATAACCGAAGATGAAGCGGTCATGATTAAAAACGGCTTCAGGGATGTTATCATCGTGGCGGAATAACAGGAACTCGATAATGAAAACGGTTTTTCTGGACAGGGACGGGGTAATCAACCGTGATTCGTCAGCCTATATTAAAAGCTGGGAAGAGTTTGAGTTCATTCCGGGAAGTCTCGACGCCATCAAGCTCCTGACAGATGAAATGTTTACCATTATCATTATTACCAACCAGTCCATCGTCAATCGCGGCATGGCCACCAAAAACGACCTCGAGCAAATCTTCTTGAACATGAAAGACGCCATAACCCGGAAAGGGGGGAAGATTACGGACATTTTCTATTGCCCTCACACGCCTGATGAGAACTGCTCATGCCGAAAACCCGCTCCGGGCATGGTCTTTACCGCTCAAAAAAAGTATAATATCGATCTGTCGCGTTCCTGTTTTGTGGGCGACAGTGAAAAGGATATGGAGTGCGCAAAACGTGCCGGCTGCGGTTGCTCCGTGCTGGTGAGAACCGGCAGTGGGCCGGAAGCCGTCACCGCTCTTGCAAACACCGGCAGCGCACCGGACTATGTGGCTGACGATCTCCTGCAAGCGGCCAAAATAATTGTAACCCGTTTCAGCCCGGAATAACTGATTACAATGATAGAAATTGAAGGGGTCCTGGAACATATCACCTATCACAACACGGATAACCACTACACCGTTGCCCGCCTGTCAACAGGCGAACCAAATAAAAACATCACCGTCGTCGGTTTTATGACAGGAGTCAGCCCCGGGCAACGCCTGATGCTCTCCGGCAAATGGGAAACCCACAGACGGTTCGGGCAGCAGTTTAAGGTTGCATCCTTTAAAATTACTCTCCCGGAAACCATAGAAGGCATCAAGGCATACCTCGAGTCAGACCACATTAAAGGTGTCGGCCCATTAATGGCAAGCCGCCTTATCTCCCACTTTGGTGCGGATACGCTTAATATTATTGAAAAAACACCGGATCGCCTTGTGGAAATAAAGGGTATCGGTCGTGAAAAAGCGGCGTCAATCGCCGCATCGTGGAAGGAGCAACATACAGCAAGAGAAATCATGCGGTTTCTTCAGCATCATGGGGTTAACGTTTCCCATTGTGCGGCCATTATTAAAGAATATGGTGAAGATGCCCTGCATATATTAAAAACCGATCCCTTCCGCCTGGCAGAGGATATTCCGTCCAAAGGGTTTATCATCGCCGATGCCATCACACGGCATACCGGCGTCTCTTCCGATGACCCCAAACGGGTAAGGGCTTGTATCAAATACATTTTAAACCGGGCGGCTTCCGACGGCCATGTGTTTATCCCGGCACGCTCACTTTTTTCAAGTTTGCACAGCACATTTGACATCGATCTTGACGCCGCTGAAAGCGGGCTGGGTTCACTGGTCGGGACCAGGGATCTGGTTGTTGATCATTGGGGGGCGGGTCCCGGAGATGACGAGCAGGACGGCAGGGCGGTTTTTCTCAAAGAGCTTCACCGGGCCGAGGTGGGAATTTCCAACCGGCTTGAGGCCATGTTGTCTCTTCCGGCTCCCCGGTCCGGAATCAACGCTGAACTTATCGCAAACGAGGTGCTCAGGCGGCTGGCGATAACGCCCTCTCCCGAGCAGATGGATGTACTCTGTGCGATTTTTTCACACCGTGTTGTCATCATTACCGGCGGACCGGGAACCGGAAAGACCACCCTTGTTCGAGCCATCACCTCTGTCTTTGAAAATGAAAACAAAACCCATATCCTTGGTGCGCCCACCGGCAGGGCCTCAAGACGCCTGGCCGAAATCACCGGAAAAGACGCCGGAACAATTCATCGTCTCCTTGGCTACAATTTCAGGGAGGGTGTTTTTGAAAAAAGCCTGGACGATCCTCTGGATGCCGATGCCGTGATTATTGATGAGGCCTCCATGGTGGACACGACATTAATGTACCATCTTTTGCTCGCTGTTCCCGTTTCGTCGGTGCTGATTCTTGTGGGAGACGCGTTCCAGCTTCCATCTGTGGGTCCGGGCAATGTTCTCCATGACCTCATCCAAACAAAAAGGATACCGGTGTTTCATCTAACCCGGATATTCCGGCAGGCCCGCGAAAGTTCCATCGTTTTGAATGCGCACTCGGTGAGGGCGGGAAAGATGCCGGAACTTGATATGTGTAATGAGCACCTGCTGCCTCTTTCGGGTTCCAGCACTCCTGACTTTTGCTTTATTGAAGAGCCCCGTCCGGAAAAAATTGTTGAAACCGTTGTCGCCCTCTGCGGAAGAGAGGTTCCCGGCCGCTTTGGTTTCGACCCTGTGAACGACATCCAGGTTCTAACCCCCATGCATAAAGGTGTTGCCGGCACAATAAACATGAATCGTATCCTACAGAACAAGCTGAATACCAACCGTTCGGATCACTCAACCGGGGGGGGGCGTTTCAGAATAAACGACAAAGTCATGCACCTTAAAAATAATTATCAAAAAGATGTGTTTAACGGTGATATCGGCACCATCCTGGATGTGGACAGACAGACAAAAGGGGTCCTTGTGGATTATTACGGACGAACCGTCAGCTACGCCTCGGATGAAACGGACGAACTCAGCCTGGCATATGCCATTACCGTTCATAAGTCTCAGGGTTCCGAGTACCCTGCGGTAATTGTTCCCCTGACTACCCACCACTACCCCATGCTTCAACGAAACCTTTTGTATACGGCCATAACCCGCGGAAAACAGCTGGTGGTTCTGGTGGGAACGGTAAAGGCGTTCCGTATTGCGCTCGGCAGGGAAAACACGGGAAAGCGATTTTCATCCCTTGCTTCAAGAATACAAAAACCAGCGGAATGATAAACCGCGGCAAAACGAACGCCTGTTTTTACTTGACGAAGTTTTGACTTAATCGTATTTAAAGTTATAAACGCATCAACTGCCTATTAACACCTGTTTTAGGGAGCTCTTATGAAACGGCACTTCAGACCGACCTTTATCATTTTAATTTTTTTGGGCTGCGGGATGTTTTGTGCGTGCACCCCTCAACAAACCGACGACATTGTTATCAAGGGGTCAACCACGATGGCTCCTCTTTTGAATCGTCTTGTTTTGGCCTACCAGGGACACAGCCGTAACCGCATTACTGTTGAATCGGTAGGTTCCATGAATGGCATAAAGGCACTGATCCGAAAGGAATGCATGATTGCCAGTTCTTCTACTCCCGTGTCCGAAGCCATCAAGCAAAACGCGGAAAAAAACAATGTGTCGTTGAAAGCCTTTACCCTGTGTATAGACCGGATTATACCGGTTGTTAACGCGTCAAACCCTGTTCATAAAATTTCAAGGAACCAGCTTAACGACATCTTTACCGGGACAATTTCAAACTGGACCGGTGTGGGCGGGACGGATGCAAATATCCAAATCGTACTGAGACACCCGACATCCGGCACCTATCACGTCTGGAACCGAAACGTGCTTAACGAAACACCTTCCGCAGCAAATTTTGTCCAGGTTGCTTCAAACAGCGGGGTGCTGGCGGCGGTTGCAGCTAACAAACACGCCATTGGCTACATAAGTAAAGCCTATATAAATCTTGAAGTTAAACAATTGTTTTTGCCGGAAAACGGTAAAAATGCGCCCATTGAGCGCCGCCTCCTGTTATATGTGGATACCAATCGCCTTTCAAAAAGCATCACGTCCTTTATCTCGTTTTTACACAGTAGCCCGGCAAAACAAATTATAACGGAAAATGGCTTCATCCCGGCGCAGGACGAATGGAAAGAGTAAACAACACTCCGGCATCGGCCGGGGCAGCCGACCGAAATGATGCAACCCCGCACGATATCTTTTCATTTGACCCTTCGATAAAGAGTTTAACGGCAGAGGTGCTTATTTGGGCAGCCTCCAGCGTCAATTGTAATTGACATTAGCCCGTGTTCCTGCTACCTTGTACAGACTCTTTTCATTGTAAACAGGGTTTTAAAATATACACATTTTGAACTGGCAAAAAAGGGGGTATCCACTAATGAAGAAGCAATCAATTCTCACGCTGGCCGTGTTGATCCTCACCGGTATTCTGGTCATAGGTATCAGCGGGCTGTATGCAGGCACAGAAGTAGAAGATGTCATCAACATGGAAAACAAGGCATACGAAAAACATACAAAAAGCATCGCCGTTTTCACCCATAAAAAGCATGTAGAAGACTATAAAATCGGATGCGGCGAATGCCATCATGATGAAAAAGGACAGCCCCTGAACGACCTAAAAATGGGGGATAACGTTCAAAACTGTATCGAATGCCACTCCAAACCCGGACAGAAGCCCAGGAAATCAAAACTGACCCCGAAGGAAGAACTGCAATATCACGCGGAAGCCATTCATGACAACTGCAGAGGGTGTCACCGGGACTACAACAAAAAGAATAAGCCGGAGAAAAAAGCGCCGACATCCTGCAGCCATTGTCATCCCAAGAAGAAAAAATAAGTGTTGTAGGATTATAAATTCAAGTATTATTGAAAACGGGTGAAAGCTTAGGTCTTCCGCCCGTTTTTCTTTTCCTTGAACGCTCTTGCGGCTCTGACCATTGATTCGGCCCAGGACGGCGTACCCAGAGCGTGAATATGGGTATAGGTTGCAAGAACATTTTTATAACGGACTCCGTCCCGCTTATTTCTAAACCCTTTCCCCCGCTTGGTTTCGAAAGTAAAATAGTCGTCGTTCCCCCTCCACTCCAGCACGGTTGAATAGCGAAATTCATGTCCCCTTATTTCCGTACCCACAGGAAAAAAAGGGTTTTCTCCGTCCACAAGGGAAATTGTATAACCGTGGCCAACCGGTTTTTTAGAAAGGCCAAAGACCGCCGGCAACACCCCTGTCATGGGATATTCTTTTCCCTCCATCACCAGGTTCTCTCCAAGGTACATCAGTCCCCCGCACTCGGCATAAACAGGAAGCCCGTTTTCAACTGACGCTTTGACGTCTTCGCGAAAACCGGTATTCCCGGCCAGGGCGTCTGCATGGGTCTCAGGAAATCCGCCGCCGATATACAATGCATCAACCTCTTTAATGGAGCTGTCCGTCAACGCGTTTAATAAAATGGTTGTCGAACCGGCCTCCTGAAGCGCTTCGATGTTTTCCGGATAATAAAACTGAAATGCCGAATCTTTTACTATGCCTATTCTAGGGGCATTCTCCGCGGTTCGAAAATGAGAGGCTTTGTCCTCGGCTGTCCCGGACAGGCTTGTTTTAAAAGAGCCTTCTTTTGCCACGGAAAAAAGTCTGTCCAGATCAATATACGTTGATGCGATTCCGGCCGCCGCCTCCACAGACTCCGTTGCCCAATCGTGCTCAAACGTTGGGACAAGGCCCATGTGGCGCTCCGGAAAGTCATGCTCCCTGAGTTTGGGTACCGCGCCCAGTACCGGTATCCCGCAAAAATGCTCAATGCTGTTTCTCAAGATGGTTTCATGCCGTTTTCCTGCAACACGATTTAAAATAACGCCTTTTATCCGGGTCCCGGAGTCAAAGTTAATACAACCCGAAACAGCCGCAGCCATTGTGCGTGTTGTTTTCGATCCGTCGACGCATAGGATCACCGGAAGGCCCAACAGTTTTGAAATTTCAGCGGTACTTGTTTTTCCATCGATATCAATGCCGTCAAAAAGGCCGCGGTTACCTTCCACAACAGCGATATCCATGGTTTTTGTATGGTTGAGGAATGAAGATATAACTTGATCTTCGGAGATAAGGAAGGTGTCCAAATTATAACACGGCCGGCCTGCTGCCAGAGCAAGCCAGCCGGTATCGATATAGTCAGGACCTTTTTTGAAGGGCGCAACGGATGTGCCCCGGTTTTTTAATGCAGCGGCGATACCAATGGAAAGTATGCTCTTTCCCGCCCCTCCGCGGAGGGCTGAGATCACAATGCCGGGAACTGTCATACATACCCTCGCAACCGCATGCTAAAGATAACTACAGTTGCCTTTTAGTCTTCGTGTTCCGCAGCAGCCTGTTTGCCGGTTCCCGGCAGGCCATACATGGACGTGCTGCCACTTGACCAGTATTCAAGGTAGCCTTCTTCCACCATTTTATTTATATACTTCTTTGCCGCTCTTGGTTTTTCATCAAGAATCTTTGCAAGGTCGCTGAAATAGAATTTTGACTTTGTTTTCTGTTTCTTTTTGAGAGCTTCAATCACTTTTTCGGTTGCTTCAGCTTGATCCATATTAAGCCCCTTTATTAGTAGTTATATGCAGGAAGCATTGGGTTATGCTTCCTGCACTCAACAATTAAAACTTAAAGTTAGTTGTCTGACGCCATGTATAATACGCCGGATCGCGGAAATCATCAATAAGATGATGGGTAAACTCAAGTTCGCATTTGTCAAAGAACCGCTCCCATCCAATTCTTTCCGCCCATTCACCGACACGCTCATACTTGTTGGCTTCTTTTGCGTACACGTCAACTATGTTTTTGATGGTTTCACATGTTTTCGGCCAGCGGGGCGCTTCGTTGGGAATAAACGCCACAACAACCTTTGAGAACTTCGGTGCGCTGATCCTGTTGGACACCTTTCCACCCACCATCAGTACGATACCATCACCTTCGGTATCCGCAAGGGGCATGGACGGACACATGGTGTAGCAGTTTCCACAGAACATGCAGCGTTCGTTTTTCACTGCAACACTTTGAAGCTGCTCGCCTTTAACTTCCACCTTTGCCGGTTTGATGGCTGCCGTCGGACATGCGGCAATGGCAAGGGGAATTTCACACATCTTGTCGAGGTATTCATGGTCCAGCATCGGCGGTTTTCTGTGATATCCCAGAATAGCGATATCAGAGCAGTGAACCGCACCGCACATATTCAGGCAGCATGCAAGGGATACCCTGCAGTGAGCCGGAAGACGCATATCCTTGAAGTCGTCGAACAATACGTCCATGGCTGCTTTTACAGGACCGGAAGCATCGGTTGCCGGTGTATGGCAGTGAATCCAACCCTGGGTATGAACGATATTGGTGATACCCGCGCCTGTTCCGCCCACGGGGAATTTAAAACTTCCGCCGGCAAACTTCCTGCTTTCCAGGTCTTTTTTCAGGGGTTCCACCTTGTCCTGACTGTCCACCATGAACTCGATGTTGTTCCGTGTGGTGAACCTTACATGGCCGCCACAGTGTTTATCTGCAATGTCACATATTTCTCTAATGTGAGTGACGCTCATGAGTCGGGCGCCGCCGGCGCGGACGGTAAACACCTTGTCGCCGGACTCCGCCACATGAACCAGAACACCTGGTTCAAGAATTTCATGATAAAGCCATTTACCCTTATTATTCGCTATCACCGGAGGGTAAAACTCATCATATTTCCGAGGACCGATATCGGTAATTCTATTTTCCATCGGTTTGTCAGGATTGTAACCTGAAGATATAAAAGCCATTTTTACCCCCTATCGTTGATGGTGTTTTCTAAATTCATTAATATCACGATCCCATCCGCCGTCCACTTCGTCTTCTTTCCAGAAGATATACGGATTGTGGCGGGGTTCCTGCACATGCTGCGGAACCGGGTCGATGCCGGTCATTTCAAGCAGTTTCTGGAAGCCCTGACGTTTGATGAGCTCGCCGAGACGCTCTCGGTTCTTGCCTTCTTCCATCCAGTAGTCCCAGATTGATTCGATCACTTCGGTGATCTCTTCATAGGGCTCTTCCACTTTCACAAAGGGAACCAGAAGAGAACTCATCTGAGCACCGTCAAGGATCGGCGCTTTGGCTCCCACCAGAATGGACAGGCCTCTGTCGTCGCCGATTCTCAAGGCTCTGGGCATAACATTGATGCAGTGCATGCACCGGGTGCATTCTCTGTCATCGATCACGAGCTTGTTGTCTTCGTATTTCATGCAGTCTGTGGGGCAAAGGCCGATGACTTCCTTCTGAATGTCAAAGGGGCCCCAGTCTCGGCCCGAATGGGCGCCGGCATTGGGCGCAAACTCACCGCCAACATAGGCCTGCACGGCTTCCTGGTCTATTTTTATATCATCTCTCCAGGTACCGATATAGGACATGTCCGCACGGGCAATGGATGCCACACAGCAGTTGGGGCAGCCGTCAAATTTAAACTTAAACTTGTACGGGAATGCCGGGCGGTGAAGCTCATCCTGGTATTCCTGGGTCAGATAGTAACAAAGGGCCTGGGTATCGTAGCAGGCATATTCGCACCGGGCTGCACCGATACAATCCGCCGGAGTTCTCAGGTTGGACCCTGAGCCGCCGAGATCCTGGTCCATCTTGTGTGTCAGCTCATAAAAAATTTCTTCCAGCTGGGGTGTTGTGGTCCCGAGAAAAATGATGTCACCGGTGGATCCGTGCATGTTGGTGATACCGCTGCCTCGGAAGTCCCACAGGTCACAAATTTCTCTCAGGTATTTCGTGGTGTAGAATTTACCCGCCGGCTGATTAATGCGCATTGTATGGAAATGGGCGACACCGGGGAACGTTTCCGGCTGATCGCAGTATCTTCCGATAACACCGCCGCCATAACCGAAAACACCGACGATTCCGCCGTGCTTCCAGTGGGTCCTTCCATGCTTGTAGGAAAGCTCGAGCACACCAAGAATATCTTCACAGACATCCTGCGGGATCTGGTATTCCACGCCGCCTTCATTCTTTGCCCTTTTTTCCGCTTCTTGCTTAAGGTCGGACACAAAACTCGGCCATGGTCCTGATTCAAGCTGATCCAGCAAAGGGGTTTCATGCTTTGCCATTGTCATACCTCCATTCAATAAAATTTTGTTTCCCCGCGGCGCTTCTCTTCTGCCCGGGACGTTTAAAAAGAACACTCGCCAATATGGTTCAGGCTCTAATTCCAAGGGCCTGGTCTTCCGAAACTAAAGTAGCGAATATAAAATCAATCATTATTTTTGTCAATAAAAAAGGGTTGATTCTCAGGGTAAAACGAAAGTTATTTTCATGTCCTGGGCTATATACTCTATATTGAATCTTAGGTTATAAAATACACTTTATATTGTGCTAATTTCACCCTGCATCGCGGGCAGGCGGTTTATCTCCCCGTCCAGTGAATTGATATGTTCCCCGAGGTTCTGCATCGCCACCATCGTATCCGGCGCATCCGGGTGGTAGGAGGAAATAATATCCCTGGCAATGCACTTCAGATCCTCTTTTTTCTGCCTTGACAAATAGTACATAAAACTATCCGTCCAGAAACATGCCTGTTCCCCCTTGTTTTTCCAGGCGGCCATGCCCTCAAAAAACCCCCGGACGATTCCGGAAACCGCGGCATCGCCGGACCAGGCAAAATCGCCGGTGCCGTCCTTTCTGTCTAAACGCATTCGAATGGTAAGATTAACGAAAAAGACAAACAAGGCATCCAGTTTCGACCCGATGTCGCCAACAAGTTCCTCTCCTGTAAACGGCGATCCGTAGCTCCGCACTGTAATCAGTTTGACATCTAGCCTGTTGCCTTCGTTTTTAAGGACAAAATCGCCTGCTGCATGATGCCATGAGTTTATTTTTGAAAGCGTCAGCGGGTGGTAAAAAAAAGTGAGAATTTTTGCTGCCTGCCGGTAGAGCTCCTGTTCCTGACACTTCGGAAGTATGCGGTTTCCCGATGCGGGGTCCCAGACAATAATCGCTTTTTCATTGTTTTGGTCCATGGACAGATGAAACTCATGGTAATTTTCAAACCATTCCTCCTCCATAATGGAGACCCGTTTGTTGTTCCAGAACACGGACCCATGGATAAACAGTTCCGGGATATAGGAATTCGGCATTTCCCGGTTTAAAGACACAAGGGACGCGCTCTCATTTTCCATACATGCTATCCCTTGATCCGTCACCGCAACATTTAAAACAAACCGGCGTGTTTCTCCTGAAATGTGCACATCTAGCCTTGACGGGTGATAGTACTCCCCGTGCTTTATGAGGAAAATGGAAACACGTTCTATCTCTTCCGGTCGGACACCCCTCCCCGAAGACAGTGTTGCCGCCTTAACCAAGTTGACATGGTTGTCTCTTTCAAGAAAGCGCCTTACTGATGAGAAGTAATCGCCATAAGTAAACCGGTCCGCTGAAGACGGCGGCTCTTTTATCCGGGTGAGAGGAAAAGGACGGTGCCAATCCCCGTCACCCGGTTTCATTACATGGGTTTCATCTGAAAGGAAAAATTGAAACAATAGGATTTACCGGTGCTTTTCCAGTTCTCGGGTTATCTCGGGTGCAACGTCATACCCCAGCGCCATGGCTTTGTCGCAGTGCATTATGGCTTTATCATACTCCTCTTTTTCAATATACCCTATGGCCAGGTTGTTATGTGCTATTGCAAAATCCGGCTCAATGCTCAGGGCTTTCAGGTTCGCCTGAACACTCTCATCCACAAGCCCTTCCATAAGGTAAGCATTGGCAAGGGTCGTATACGCCTGGATGAACTTCGAATTGTATGTGATGGCCTTTTTTAAGGCTTTTATCGCTTCGTCCACCTCCCCTTTTTGAAGGTGTACAAAGCCGATATTTCCCCACCCTTCCGAAAAACCGGCCCTTGATTTTACAGCTCTCTGGTTAAACTCAAGGCATCCGTCCATATCCCCGCGTCTCAGGCATATCCCACCCAGCTGAACATAGGCTTCGGCAAGGTTCGGGCTGCAGTCAATGGCATCATAAAACGCCTGCTCTGCTTCATCAATTTTACCCTGCCCCAGCAACCCCACGCCAAGATTGTATCGGGATGTTCCGCATTCAGGGTTGGAGGCAACAGCTGCCCGTTGTTTTTCAATAAACTCGTCCGCGTTTTTTGCCTGTACCATGATATACTCCTGTTTGTTGAAAAAAAATTGATTCAGCTAATATGATATACATGCTATGTCAAGGAAAAACAAATGAATTTCATACTCCGTTCAAAGAGGGTCACTTTTGTCTTGACATAAAACATGGGCTTTCTTAAGTTTTTATGCTCAACCAAAACATTTTGAGGTGGCATATGATTACCGGATCTTTTACAGCGCTTATAACGCCCTTTAATGGCGACGAGGTCGACTTTGAGGGACTTGAACGGCTGGTTGACTTCCAAATCAGCGGGGGCATTACCGGCATATTGGCGGTGGGAACCACCGGCGAGAGTCCGACGTTAAAATGGGACGAGCACATCCGGGTGATAGAGAAGATTGCCTCTAAATCAAAAAACAACTGCCTCTGTATCGCCGGCACCGGCAGCAACAATACGGAAGAGTCGCTGTCCGCAACAAAGCACGCGGCGGAATGCGGTGTCCAGGCTGTTCTTCTTGTTGATCCGTATTATAACGGCCCCAGTTCCCTTGAAATTCGAAGGGAGTATGTTGAACCTGTGGCACGGGCTTTTCCGGATATGGAGATCATCCCTTACATTATTCCCGGACGAACAGGGGCTCAACTGTTTCCGGAAGACCTGGCCGTTCTTTCCGAAACCTTTTCCAACGTGAACACGGTAAAAGAGGCGACAGCCAGCATAGACAACATGCGGCGGACAAGGGCGTGCTGTGGACCGGATTTCTCCATACTGTCCGGCGATGACGGCATGACCTTAAAAATGATGACGGATCCTGAAATCAACGCATCCGGAGTCATTTCCGTCATGTCAAATATCGCTCCGTCGGCTGTCTCTGAAATGGTAAGGTGCTGTCAGAAAGGAGACGCTGACGGCGCGGCAGCATTAAACCATGCCCTCCTCCCCCTCTTCAACCTGGTCACGGTGAAAACAAGGGAGACCACACCCTGGGGTGAAGTGGAATGCAGGGCAAGAAATCCCCTGGCCGTAAAAACCCTCATGTCTGTTCTTGGAATGCCATCCGGCGGATGCAGAAGGCCGATGGGGAAGATGACCCGAACCGGTATTGCTTCGGTGATCCATGCCGCCAAAACCGTTTTCGAGGCCAACCCGGAAATCCTGGCCCCCGCGGCAGAGGTCTTCGGTATCGACATAGAAGAGCGATTGAGCAACCCGGCGCATCTTGAGGGGCTTTACTATGAGGAAGACTAAACCGAAGCCCGGAGCCGTTTTCTAAAAAACCGACACCCTTGGAGTGGAGATCCATGCAAAAAAAAATATTGTTGGCCGTTGATGACTCAAGTCCGTCAAAAAGACTGCTTCAGTACGCCGTTACCATGTCTTCTGTTATAACAAACCTGCATGTTGTCTTGTTTCACATTCAACCCCTGATATCGCTTTTTCTTCAAGAAGAAGCCAAAAAGAAAGCAGGGGCGAAAAAAGAGCTTGATCGTATTATAGAAAAAAATAAGGCGGCGGCACGAGCGCTTCTGGATGATTATAAAGCTATATTGACAGACAGAGGCATCTCAGCCGAACGGATAGAATGCATTACCCGAACAAGGAATCTTGGATATGCCAAGGATATTATCGAATGTGCCCAGACCAAGCTTTACGATGCTATTCTTGTGGGCCGCAGAGGCGTCTCCGGCATTCAGAAAATGTATTCCGGCAGCGTCACCTCGGATATCCTCGAACAGTCTCAGGTCATTCCTGTCTGGCTGGTGGATGGCGATGTGCCGCAAGGTGATATATTAATAGCCTTTGACGGTTCCGAGGCCGGCTTGCGCGCTGTCGATCATGCCGGTTTTATTCTGGGAAATAATCCCGGGATCAACCTGACGCTTTTGCACGTCTCGACGACTGCCGAAAACTACTGTGAAATTGACCTGGAAAAAGAGCCCAACGCGGCGCTGGAAGCCATCGTTGCCCGGGGAGACAAGACCCTCATGGATCGTTTTTGTCCAAAAGCATTGAACGCGCTTAAAGACGCCGGGATCCCGGAACATCGAATAAGGATTGAAACGCTTACCGGAAAACGACGGGTGGGCAAGGCCATAATGGAGTTTGCCCAAAAAGGCCATTTCAGCACCCTGGTCATCGGCAGGCGGGGCGTTAACAAGTCCTTTTTCATGGGCAGTGCCTCCCGCTATATTATCAACAAACTGTCAGATAGAGCCCTCTGGGTTGTCCCCTAGTGTCTTCACTAAACCCATTGGGCCATGTCCCGTCATCAATGGGCAGCTGCCTGATTAAACGGCTAGTCTCTGTTTTCCATTGCGATTGTTTTAAACAAGTCTCCGGCCGATTCAAAGGTCGTGGAGCGCTCATGCCGATATAACGCCAACGCTTCCTGGGGGCAGGTTAATGTGCATACCCCGCAGCCGATGCATTTATTCGCGTCCGCAACCGGACGACCGGTTTCACCGTCTATGGTCAACGCCTCTAACATGCAGCGCTCTATGCACAGCCCGCATCCTATACATTCGTCACCGGCATTTGGAATAAAATTCGAAGGCAAGACAGAGTCCGCGTTGTCCCACCTTGTTCTACCCCGCAGGTTGGAACAGCAGCAGCCGCAGCACAGGCAGATGATGGAGTTATCCGTAATCGTATTGTCCGTCAGTCCCACCAGCCCGAGTTCCTGCATGGTATCAAAGTATTCGACGGCTTCTCGGCGGGTCACCCGCTTCCCGAGCCCCAGCATTTCAAAATGAAGGGAGGCCGCGCCCATCATGATACAGGTGCCGACGGGGAATTTGTCCCTGCATTCACGGGTATCCATTTTTTCCGTGCGGGTCCGGCAGGGACAGGGGACAAGCGTAAGCTCCTCCGGGGCATGATTCAATATAAACTCGTGGGCCTCTTCAGCGGGCAAGACCTTCTGCTTAGCCTCCACGGACATCTCCACCGGAATGGTGCGCATTGCCGGTGTTCCTTTCATCGACCCTTCGTAATATCTATAAAACTTGTCTTTTATAAAATAATCCTGATAAAGTTCCGCGGCCTCAAGGTCGCCGGGTTTTACCTCAGGATAAAACATGTGTATGTTAAACAGGATCGGCACGGGTGGAAGTGAGTAAAAACCGGGCATCCCCAACAGTCCGTTTTTTTTATGGACGCGGCTCAATGCGGCCTCCACATCGTCAACCGCTTTATCTACAATGCCTGCCAGGTCCCGGGTTGAGATAAATCGTCCGGGCCGACCCATGTGCTGCAGTAATTCCGCCTCTTCAGGGGTATAGGTCAATTCAAGGTGCTTTATGAATGACGGCTGCGGGTTTCCTTGCACATCTGTCGGGGCTGTAAAGGCATGTTGATTGAGTTTATTCCAGAGATTGACATAAACTGATTCCGTCATACTAGGTTTCCTTTTAATCCGGTTTTTAAAATTAAATACGGCGGACGTCCTTTTGAAGCGGCGCCACTTTTTCAAGATCCGGGAGTTTTCTGCTGGTGACCACAACATCTGCGCCCGTTTGGGCAAACCGTATGGCGGTTTCTTCACCAATGCCCCGGCTGCCGCCGGTTATCAGCGCCACGTTTCCTTCCAGCAAAAACTGTGAACGTTCCATTAAATCAACTCCTGTCTATTTATTGTTAAATTGTTTATCGTGTTCTTCTTTCAGCTTGATCATGTGCTCTATAAACGGAAAGGCCTCCTCCTCCATCCTGGCCCTGATGATGTTGGTTATCTCCGGATCCGTCAGATCCACTTCCTCCGACGACACGGACATGCGGTCCACAATCGCCCAGTGGGGTGCGGGTTCACCGGGGGGGCAGCCCTCCACGTGAATGCCGTTCTTTTTGAACTTTTTCAGGCAGTCGCCGACCAGGATCAGTTTGTCCGGCGGAATATGGTCGGGGATTTCTTTTTTACGGCCGACCATTATCGTGACATCAGAGTTGTCATCATACTGGTCGAGAGATTTGAGCCGTTCCATGGTCAAACCGACCAGGGACAGGCAGCTGCTGCACGCTCCCGTCGTGTCGATGGTATATTCCCTATATTTGTCAAACCCCTCCAGGTAGGGGAACCACAGAGCGCGGCGCGCGTCGTCGATACGGCTTCCCTTAATGTCGATATCCTCTTCTTCGAAAATTCCGAGACCGCGCTCATGGGCCGCCGTAAAATAGGGGACAACATCCAGGCCGAGCCCCGTCAAGCGG
>Ga0180435_10002952_pt1 | contig 17206 bp, 19 predicted proteins | sample SS_ome_3_FD_132467 | JGI IMG/M metagenome (GOLD analysis project Ga0180435, IMG submission 132467) | Hypersaline lake sediment archaeal communities from the Salton Sea, California, USA - SS_3_S_1 metaG | ecosystem: Environmental > Aquatic > Non-marine Saline and Alkaline > Hypersaline >...
AGCCAAGGTTTTGCAGGTCGATCATGCGGCCGGCAAGGTTATCGTCGAGGGTGTGAACCGTGTGTATAAGCACGTGCGTCGCAGTCAAAAGAACCCGCAGGGCGGGCGACTGTCGAAAGAGATGCCGATCAACATTTCGAACGTGAAGCTCGTCTGTGAGAAGTGCAGCGCGGCCACACGAATTGGCGCTCGCTTCCTTGATGACGGGTCAAAAGAACGTTTTTGCAAGGCATGCAATGCGGGGTTGGGGCAAATCGCTCCGGCGAACTCCAACCGCGCGAAGAAGTAAGAAACAAGCAACAACTGCGAGCCGGGTGAGCCGCATGAGCCACCCGTACAGCGGAGTAAAAACTGATGGTCCCGCGACTCCAGGAAAAATACGAAAACGAAGTTTTGCCGGCCCTGAAAGAAAGCCTGGGTCGCGAGAATCGTATGTCGCTGCCGCGAATCAAGAAGATCGTCGTCAATATGGGCGTCGGCACCGCGATCACCGAAAAGAAACACATGGAAGACGCGACGGCTGCCATGTCGCAGATTACGGGGCAGAAGGCGTCGATTCGTCGCTCGCGAAAATCGGTCGCCGGCTTCCGTCTGCGTGACGGCATGGCGATCGGCTGCAAGGTCACCTTGCGTCGGCAGCGGATGTACGAGTTTTTGGATCGTTTGATCTCATTGGCTCTGCCGCGAGTTCGTGACTTTCGCGGCGTTAGCAGAACTGCGTTTGATGGACACGGGAACTACAGCCTGGGTTTGACCGAGCAACTGGTCTTCCCCGAGTTGAATCCCGACAAGTTCACGCGAACGCAAGGTATGAATATCACGATTGTCACATCGACCGATGGCAACGATGAAGCCCGCGAGATGCTCCGGCTCTTCGGCATGCCGTTCCATCGAGATGATGAGTAGAAGTACGATGGGTCTGGCGACCCGTCGAAAAAGTGAAGAGCGACGGACTGGAAAGTCCATCGTACCGAAATCGACGGACTGGAAAGTCCATCGTACAAGATAAAGCGTACGATTTTTTTAGTGCTTCCTTGACTGGGGTACCCCGTGGCAAGCAAATCGAAAATTGCAAAGGCAAGTCGCGAGCCGAAGTTCAGCAGCCGTCGTGAGCGACGGTGTGGTCTGTGCGGACGGCCGCGCGCTGTGTATCGCAAGTTTGGGATCTGCCGGATCTGCTTCCGTAAGTTGGCGGATCAAGGCCTCATTCCTGGTGTCCGGAAGGCGAGTTGGTAATAAGGAACGACCCCGACCATGATGACCGACCCCATCGCCGACATGTTGACCCGCATTCGAAACGCGGTGCGCGTAGAACGGTCCGTTGTCGATATCCCCTATTCGAATTTGAAGCAGGGGGTAGCGGACGTCCTCAAACGTGAAGGCTACATCTGGGAATGGACGAAAGTCGAAGAACAACCCCAGAGCCATTTGCGAATTGATCTGAAGTACGGACCGAACGGTGAACGAGTGATTCGCCATATTAAGCGAGTTAGCCGGCCCGGTCGACGTGTCTACAACGGATCAAAGGAACTGAAACCCGTGCTCAAGGGCCTGGGAATCAGCGTGATCAGCACCAGCCGTGGCGTCGTGAGCGATCGCGAAGCGCGGCAGCGAAATGTGGGCGGCGAAGTCCTGTGTGAGATCTGGTAGCCAGCCATCTTGGCAGCCACCAGTTCCCGTTAATACGAAACAAAACAATCAGCCACTAGCGAGTAGTTCGGATGTCGCGGATTGGCAAAAAACCTGTAACGGTACCCGACAACGTGACGGTCGAATTAAGCGGCCAGACGATCACGATCGGCGGACCGCTCGGTAAGCTGGATTATGAGATTCGGCCGGAAATCACTGTCGAACATAACCAGGAAACCAAAGAACTAGTCGTCGCACGCAGTGACGACGAACGCGCCTCACGTGCCTATCACGGGTTGACTCGCGCTTTGTTGCAAAACATGGTCGACGGCGTCACCAAGGGCTACGAGAAGAAGCTCGAAGTCGTCGGCGTCGGATACTTGGCCGCGATCGCTGGCGACACGCTGCAATTGCGAGTGGGTTTCGCTAACGAAATCCACAAGAAGATCCCCACTGAGCTCGACGTCACCTGCCCCGACCAGACGCATGTTGTGGTCAAAGGGTGTGACCGGCAGAAGGTTGGCCAGTTCGCCGCCGAAGTGCGTGCTGTTCGCAAACCCGAGCCTTACAAGGGCAAGGGAATTCGCTATCAAGGCGAATACGTGAAGATCAAACCGGGTAAACAAGCGACGTAACGTTTGGTTGTTTTCCCTGGTTCCCATGCTCCTGCGTGGGAACCTTGCGAGGCAGAACCTCGCGTGCCGTGCGTTCCCACGCAGGAGCATGGGAACGAGAAAATCGGTTCGAGTTGAGAAGAAATCATGAATCACGAAAAGTACATCGCCGGGCAACGACTGCGACGCAGACGACACGTGCGACGACGCATCCGCGGCACTGCCGATCGTCCTCGCTTGTGCGTCGTTCGCAGTTTGAAGCACATCTACTGCCAGGTAGTCGACGACATCGCTGGCAAGACGCTGGTTTCGGTCAGCACGCGTGACAAAGACGTGCGCAGCGATATCGCCTACGGCGGGAATGCCGAAGCGGCGAAGAAGATTGGTGAACTGCTGGCCGAGCGATCGTTGGCTGCTGGTATCAAGCAGGTTTGTTTCGATCGCGGTCACTGCAAGTACCACGGTCGGTTGGCCGCCTTGGCGGATGCTGCTCGAGAAAAAGGTCTAGGGTTATAGTCCAACAGCCCAGATGCCTTGCATCTGAGGTCGGGAGTGAAAAGCCGTGTCGAGTGACGCAACACAGCATACCGAATACATTGACAAGGTCGTGAAAATCAAACGTTGTGCCGCCGTGGTCAAAGGTGGTCGACGTTTCAGTTTCGCGGCGATGGTTGTTGCCGGTGACCAGCAGGGTAAAGTCGGCTGGGGTTACGGCAAGGCCAACGAAGTTCCGCCGAGTGTGGACAAGGCGCTCAAGCAGGCCACGCGCAGTATGGTCGAAGTGCCGATCGTCGAAGGCACGATCCCCCATGAGGTCAAGGGCCGCTTCGGCGCCGGCCGCGTCGTGCTGATCCCGGCCGGGCCTGGTACCGGTATCATCGCCGGCGCCGCAGTGCGAGCTGTCTGCGAAGTCATTGGTATCAAAGACATTCTCACCAAGAGCTTCGGATCAAACAACTCAGTCGTGTTAGTCAAAGCGACCTTCGACGCCCTGAAGCAACTGCGAACTAAAACTGAAATCGAACGGCTCCGAGGAGTGTCGTTGACATGAATCTGAACGACGTCCATCGCGGAATCAAAAAGTACAAACAACGCCGCCGCATCGGCCGCGGCCCAGGATCGGGCTATGGCAAAACGAGCGGACGCGGCGAGAAGGGTCAGCGCTCGCGGGCTGGTTGGTCGAGCCATCCGACGTTCCAGGGCGGCAGCATGCCGATGGTCCGTCGTATCCCCAAGCGTGGGTTCAACAACAAGTGGGCCCTCGTCGTGGCGACGGTCAACGTCTCCGACTTAGAGGCCAAATTCGAGGCTGGTGAAGAAGTCACCCCCGAAAGCCTGCGTGCTCGCAACTTGGCCAAAGGCCGGTACGACGAACTGAAAGTGCTCGGCAACGGCGAATTGACCAAGAGCTTGAAGGTGTCAGCCCACCGCTTCAGCAAAACCGCTGAAGAAAAGATCAAGAAAGCGGGCGGCGAGACGACGAAACTAGTCGCCAAGACACCGGCGACCGAGAAGATCGCCGCACTCAAGTCGTCAAAACCGCAAAAGCAACAGGCCGAGTCGGCTGTTGAGCCGCCCGCCGCAGAACCCCCGGCAGCCGAGGCTTCCGAGACGCCCGCACCCGAAAAGTCGGACTCGACGGAAAAGCCGGCTGAAGAGTAACATAGGGCGAAACAACTGCCGTTTCCACGGTCGACCGACGGGTCTGCCGCGGCCGGCCCTAATCGACGGATCGGGACTATGTGGGAAAAGATACGTATCGTCTTCACGATCAAAGAACTGCGCACCAAGATTCTGCTGACGCTGTTCTTCCTGGCGATCTATCGTGTTGGTTGGCATATTCCGCTGCCAATCATCAACCAAGAAGTGGCTGCGCCCGGCACCCAGGGTGAAGGCTTCAGCCAGTTCATGGAAAAGGTCTCTATCTTCAGCGCCAGTGACCTGAGCCAGTTAACGATCTTCGGCCTGGGGATCATGCCCTATATCTCGGCCTCGATTATCTTCCAACTGCTCGGCAGCGTTTGGAAACCAATCGAAGAGTTGCAAAAGGAGGGCGAAACCGGCCGCAAAAAAATCAACGAATATACGCGCTATTTGACTGTGCTGCTTTGCGTCGTCCAAAGTTGGGCCTACGTGTCGTATGTTGCCCGCCCCGACGCCACTTCCGGGATATCGAGAATTGGCGAAGCGTTTCAGAACGATGCGGGCGGGCTTCTGTTCGGTTGGAAGTTGACGGCCGTGCTCACCATGACGTGCGGCACCATCTTCCTGATGTGGCTCGGCGAGCAGATCGACGAGTTTGGCATCGGCAACGGTATCAGCTTGTTGATTATGGCGGGCATTCTGGCTCGTATGCCAATGGCGGGATTCGAAATGCTCAAGTCGGCCAAGATGGAGTTGGTCGGGCTGAGCGGTAGCGAGATCGGCATCGAGACGATCATCGTGTTGATATTCCTGTTCGTGGCTGTGGTGGCCGGGGTGGTGTTTATCACCCTGGGGCAACGCCGCATCCCTACGCAAAGCGCCAAGCACGTTCGCGGCCGACGCGTTTACGGCGGTACTCGCCAGTACCTGCCGCTGCGAATCAACCAGGCCGGCGTCATGCCGATCATTTTCGCCAGCAGCTTGTTGATGTTCCCGCAGTTGCTGTTCAGTGCGTTGGGGCAGTGGTTTCCCAAGGCCTCCGGCGTGTTTATCCCGCTCGCGAACATGTTCAGCGGCGGCAACGGCTTCATGTACAACCTGCTGTACGTGGCGATGATCTATTTCTTCTGCTACTTCTGGACGGCGATCACGTTCAACCCGAAGGATATGGCGGAGAACCTGAAGAACTTTGGTACATTCATCCCAGGGTATCGGCCTGGCAAGCGAACGGCCGACTACTTGGAAAAGGTGATGGTGCGGATTACGTATGTGGGCGCCGGTTTCCTGGCTGGCGTGGCGATCGTCCCAACGATCATCTCCAGCTCGCTGGGGGTCAGTTTTTCGGTCGCCAGTTTTTATGGCGGCACGGGCCTCTTGATCGCGGTCAGCGTGGCGTTCGATTTGGTGCAAAAGATCGATAGCCACTTGGTGATGCGTAACTACAAGGGCCTGCTCGAAGGCTGACCTCGCGCCGTTGCTACCATTCCGTTGCACTTGATTACCGCGCTGATTTCGGCGCGGTTTGTTGTCTAACTCTACCCACGAAAGTGATTCGTCATGCGTATCGTCTTCATCGGCCCTCCCGGAGCAGGCAAAGGCACACAGGCCAAGCGTTTGATTGAGCATTTGAGTATTGTCCATCTGTCGACCGGCGACATGCTTCGTCAGGCTCGCGCCGACGAGACCGAACTCGGCAAGCAGGCCGGCGAGTGCATGGACAAGGGCGCGCTAGTACCCGACGAGTTGGTGGTCGGCATCGTGGTCGAGCGAATCTCACAAGACGACTGTGCGGCTGGCTGTTTGTTTGATGGCTTCCCCCGCACCATCGCCCAGGCGGAATCACTCGACGCGAACCTTGACAAGCTCGGTACGCCACTCGATATGGTTCTGGCGCTTGAGTGCGACGAAGCCGAATTGACCCGCAGGATGCTCGAACGAGCCAAGCTTGAAGGTCGTAGTGACGACACGCCCGAAACGATCGCCAACCGCATGAAGGTCTACGGCGAGCAAACCGCACCTTTGCTGGACTACTACAGCATACAAGGCAAGCTGGTGAAGATCGACGGCATGGGTACTCCCGACGAAGTGTTCGCACGCATTCAACAATGCGTCGACGCGAAGAAGGGATAGCACCACGACCGTAGCTGCACTCGCCAGAGTGTGGTTGTTGGACGAACGAATGGTCAAACGTGACTTGCTAACCGCCGAATCGGTTTATCGGATCGTCCGCAAGTCGCGACGAGAAATCAAGTTGATGCGCAAGGCGGGGTTGCTCGTCTGGCAGGCACATCAGCGGGTCAAGGAGCGGATCGCTCCCGGCGTGACAACCGCCGAAATCGACCGCGAAGTCGAACAGTTGTTCGACGAGTACGACGCCACGCCGTTGTTCAAGGGCTACCCAGGTGAAGTACCGTTTCCAGCGGTGACGTGCATGTCGCTTAACCAGGCGATTGTGCACGGGATACCGAACGATCGGCCGCTCAAAGCGGGCGACATCGTCAGTGTGGATACCGGTTGTCGGCTGGGTGGTTGGTGCGGCGACGCGGCGGCAACCTATCCCGTTGGGCAGATTAGCGAAGAGGCTCAGAAGTTGCTCGACGTCACGTCGGGCGTTTTGCAGCTTTCGATCGAGTTGCTGGCGAAGAAAAGTCGTTGGAGCGAGGTCTCGGCTGAGATGGCCGAGTACGTCGAGTCGGCGGGGTTTTCCGTCGTCGAGGATTTTGTTGGTCACGGAATTGGCCGCGAGATGCACGAGGACCCCCAGGTTCCCAACTATTGCGACGACAATTTTCGCAAGAACGGGGATTTTCGGCTGAAAACGGGGTTAGTTTTGGCGATCGAACCCATGGTGAATATGGGCGTCGGCGAATGCCGAGAGATGTCGGATTATTGGACGCAGGTGACCGCCGATGGGAAGTTGAGCGCCCATTTCGAGCACACGGTGGCGTTGACGTCCGACGGTCCCTGGGTGCTGACCGGTCCTCCGGAGGCGTCCGAGGAGATTTAGCCGCTTGGCAGGCGAAAGGCTCAATGACCAAATCCCAATGACCAAAGTCGGGCATTGGGGCGGTTTTTGAACATTGATCCTTGGTCATTGGGGTTTTGCCAGCCAATCGGGTTGACTCGCCCGAGTTGTGGGCCGCCGGGGGTTGAATACCCCAACAAAAAACGTTTATACTTACTTGCTTTGGCCAATTACAGAATCACGACAGGTCGGTTATGAAAGTCCGAGCCAGCGTCAAACGAATCTGCGAGAATTGCAAAGTTGTCCGTCGGAAGGGTCGGGTCTACATCATTTGTTCCAACCCCCGACATAAGCAGCGACAGGGTTGATGAAATTTGGACTGCAAATGCCCCTGTTTAGATGGGGCGGTCGCAGCGGACCCCCGGCCCCCCTCATTTTCGCACGAATCGCAAACAATTACTGAGCTAGACATCCGCGACGGGGTTCTCCTTCTGGTCAACCTCGGGTGACGGGTGGGCAACAGAAAATACTCTGGGAGCATATAAGATGCCGCGTCTATTGGGTGTAGACATCCCGAACGACAAGTCAACGGTCATTTCACTCACCTATCTCTACGGTGTGGGTTGCAAGACCGCGCGTGAGCTTTGTCACAAGGCGGGCATCAGCCCGATCAAAAAAGCCCGTGATCTGGCGGAAGATGAAGTCGGTCGATTGGCTGCCCTGTTGGAGCGAGACTACACCGTCGAGGGTCCGCTACGACGTCAGGTGCAACAAGACATCAGCCGCCTTCGCGACATCGCGTGTTATCGCGGTCTGCGTCATCGACGCGGCCTGCCGGTGCGAGGTCAGCGAACGCGAACCAACGCCCGCACCCGCAAGGGGCCGAAGAAAACGGTCGCCGGCAAGAAGGGCGTGAAGGATCTGCGTTAGGTCGTCATCGTACAACCACGAGTCATTCCATATACAATCGTTCGCAAGGAGCGCCGAAGCCGTGGCAAAAGGCAAGAAACGTCGAGTGCGTCGCAACGTGACGGTCGCAGTCGCCCATATCAAGGCGACCTTCAACAACACGACCGTGACGTTCACAGATACCAAGGGCGACACGCTTTGCTGGTCGAGCGCGGGTACGTGCGGCTTCAAGGGAAGCCGAAAGAGCACGCCGTTCGCTGGTCAGTGTGCGTCGCAGGCGGCCGCCGAAAAGGCTGCCAAGTTCGGAGTCAAAGAGGTCGAAGTTCGCGTCAAAGGCCCTGGTTCGGGTCGTGAAAGCGCCATCACGGCGTTGGAGGCTGCGGGCATAACGGTCAAGTCGATCGAAGATCGCACACCGATTCCCCATAACGGATGCCGACCGCGAAAGAAACGTCGCGTGTAGGATTGGTCTCTCGGTGGCGGGCTCCCAAGCTTGGCCACGACCTGCATCGGACCAGGAAGTCCAGCGCAGCATAACCCGGAACAAACCGACGGACTTGGATGTCTGTCGCGATAGATACAAGCAATACCCACCCGTATTCGCATGTTACGCGAGGGCCGAAATTCGGCCGGCACAAACGGAGGCTACTTATGCATATTCGATGGCGCGGTTTGGAGCTTCCCAGTGTGGTCCAGTGCGAAGAGGACACACTGACCCCGATCTATGGCAAGTTCGTCGCTGAACCGTTCGAGCGCGGTTTTGGCACGACCGTCGGCAACAGTCTGCGACGTATCCTGCTCTCCAGTCTGGAAGGCAGCGCCGTCACGCAGATCAAGGTGCGGGGCGCTCAACACGAATTCACTTCCGTGGCGGGCGTGAAGGAAGACATGACGGAAATCGTGCTCAACGTCAAAGCGTTGGTGGTCAAGAACCACAGCACGATGACCAAAGTTATCACCGTCGAACGTAACGAGGCCGGACAGGTCCTCGCCGGCGACATCCAAACCGATAGCGATGTCGAAGTGATCAACAAGGATCACGTGCTGGCGACCCTGACCGAAGATATCCCCTTCATGATGGAAATGGTCGTAGAGAACGGCCGTGGATATGTGCCTTCAAGCGAGCACAGCACAGAAGAACACGAGATTGGCATCGTGCCGGTCGACGCGGTTTTCAGCCCGATCCGGCGCGTGCGATACGGCATCGAGGAAACCCGCGTCGGTCAGAAGACAAACTACGACAAGTTGACCCTCGAGATCTGGACGAACGGATCCGTTGGACCGGAGATGGCGTTGGTCGAAGCGGCCAAGATTCTCCGCAAGCACCTCAACCCGTTTGTTCAGTACGTCGAGTTGGGTCCACGAATCAGCGCAGTGCCTCGCACCGGTGGTGCTGGCATGGAAGCGGCGCTCGAACAACGATTGAACATGTCACTCGCCGACCTTCGGTTGTCGGTTCGGGCCTCCAACTGCCTCGAATCGGAGAATATCCGCACGGTTCGAGACCTTGTGTCTCGCAACGAGGATCAGTTGCTCGAGGTTCGCAACTTCGGCGACACCACACTCACGGAAGTCAAAGAACGATTGACCGAACTTGGCCTGCACCTGGGGATGCGAGTTCCCTCCGCGCCGGTCGTTCGTTAGGCATCGAGGGCGGTAGCTCTCGACGGGCGATTTCCCCTATCCGATCAAACTACATATCAGCGCAGACACAGCCATGCGACATCGAAGAAAAGGCCGTACCCTCGGCCGCAATCCGAGCCACCAACGAGCGATGCTGCGGAACCTAGCCAGCAGCTTGTTCCTCACCGAGCGCGATGAAGATCTGGATGAGGCCGGGTACGAGTATCCCACGTTCGTCACGCCGAACCGCCCCAAGGTCAAGGGACGCATCGTTACCACGCTCCACAAAGCGAAGGAAGTTCGCCCGCTGGTCGAGAAGTGCGTGACGATCGCCCGCAAGGGCCGCATCGCCGAAGACGCCGCTGCCGAGTATGACACGAGTGCCCAGCGCGGCAGCCAGGAATGGAAAGAGTGGCGTCAAAGCGATCAGTGGCAGAAGTGGAATCAAGCGATCGCCCCCGCTGTCACCGCTCGTCGTCGTTTGATCCAACTGCTCGGAAACAAAGAAGCGGTGAGCGTGCTCATTGACGACATCGCCGATCGCTTCGCCGATCGGGACGGCGGCTACACTCGCGTCGTCCGTATCGCCAAGCCTCGTTTGGGCGACTCAGGTGTACAGGCGATCCTCGAGTTTGTCGGCAAGAACGATCGCGTCAAACAGAAGAGCGAGAAGCCTGCGTTTGACGATGAAGGCGACACGCAGGACGAAGCTCCGCAAGACGAGACGGCAGAAGAGACGGTGGCTGACGAAACGGCGACCGGCGACGACGAAGCCGCTGCCGACGAGCCGCAGGCGGAAACCGAAGCGACCGAAGAAGCCGCTGCAGAAGAGCCCGCCAACGAAGAAGAGAAGAAGGCCGAGTAGGCTCAGCCGTTTCTCCGCTAAGCCGCACACGGCTGTCGAAATAGTCTCGCGATCTCGAAAAACACTCTCGTTCCCACGCTCCCGCGTGGGAACGTTCGTGTCTTGACCACCCGCGTCGCCCGTACGATGGATCTCCTGATCCGTCGATTCCTCGTCGATCGCGACAGGCCGGAAATCCCATCGTACGGCTATGTGTGGCACGCGCCTTTCCTATTGCCCTTGATCTCCGGGCGGGCATCGCCCCAAAATACCCCAACGCTGTTGACCGATGCGTTGCCGTTCGCATCGAGTTTGTTGGCGATTTGCCACGGAGCCTATTAGCTTTGTCGAGAACGTCCCTCAAACGACCACGCCAAGGGTTCGACTTCACGACGCACATGCGTGCGTTGTGTGAGGATATCTGCCGGCGCTTGCCCGAGTTCTCGCATATTGAAATGGACCAGGTAACCGTGGCCGTCTGTCAGACTCGCAAACGGGTTGCGCACGGCATGTACGCCTCACTGACGCCAATGCGGTTTGAAAACGGCGAACTGGTTGGCGCCAAGCGAGGCCGGCAATACAGCTTCCAACGACTCTACGACGAGGCTGGCCGCGAGCAACTTTACATACTCAGCTTCTACTTGCCGCGATTCATGGAGGTCGACTTCCTCGAAAAACTGTCGACCGTGATCCATGAACTTTGGCACATCAATCCCGAGTTCGACGGCGATCTACGGCGACACGCGGGTCGGTGCTACGCACACTCCCATTCCCGCGACATCTACGACGCTCAGATGGAGCAACTCGCCAAACGTTACCTGGCTACCTCACCGCCGGAACACCTAACACGGTTCCTTCACCTCACCTTTGGGCAACTGCAGCAACGGCACGGCATCGTCTTCGGCTTGAAAGTCCCCCGCCCCCGACTGCTGCCGGTGAAGGCGTGAAGCGGCAAGTGATCGCAACCGGTTACAAGCCTGAAACGCGAGTGACTCGGTTTATTCCATCGTCCTCGAAAAGTCGCGTGATCGAGCAGCCGTAGATAGGAAAAGGTCCATTCATCCACCTGAGACGATCACGTCGCCGAAACAGATGTTGCAACTTGTGATACAAATCTCGATGAAGCCGACGCCCAACTTACATCGTTTGCGGCATCACGGAATCGGGCTCCATCTCAACATGGCTCACGTGGTAGCCGAGTTCGTTGACATCCGTGATTGCCGACCGAATCGCGGCCTGAAGAGACTCCGCTGTGCGATGGAACATCAACAGAGTAACGTCGCCTTCGACGAGCAGCGAACAGTCGTCACAATATGTTTGTTGGGATGTGGCAACCTGGTCGTTCCTCCCCCAAATCGCGTCCACTCTCCCATTTTACGTTGCTTTCGAGCATACAAGCAAGTCGAACCGCTGTCGACGTGTGTGATCCGCCCCTCGCTCACGCTTCGAGTTACGATCATTCCGCCCCAAAAACGGCAATGCCGTGATAGCTTCGGCCTTCCGAACTGGTCACCGGTCCGCTTTTTGCATCTATTGGTTGGTGAGCCACGGAGGCTTCTGACGAGCCGAAAAGCCACTGTTTCGGCGATCAGATGCGCGCTTTTTGAGCAGGAGTATGCCCGAAAGGGTGCGGCAGGGACGCCCTTTTTAACAATTTTGGAGCAGCGGGAGCTATGTACCAGTCCGCCCCCACGAGGCAATTTGAGTCCGACTCACTTCACGAGGTCGCTTCCACAATGGCGGTTCCTCAACCAATGCAACAACGACTTCCAGCGGATCGATATACACAGCAATTGGTTTCGCTGGCAGAGATCAGTCGGATTGTCGCCTCGGCGCACTCGGCTCGCGAAACGTTGGCCGAAGTTCTGCGCGAACTCGAAAAGTCGAATCAAATGCGTCGTCCTACGTTGCTTGTGCTGTCTGCTACAGGAGAGGAGCTTGTTGTCGCGATGACGCTTGAACAACCCGACGCCAACTTCAACGACCTTCGCTATGCCCGTGGCGAAGGGGTGACGGGAAGAGTGCTACAGACGGGCCGCGCGGCGATTGTGCCGCGCGTTTCCAGTGACGTGCAGTTTCGCCAGCGGATTTACAAACGCGTTGACGAAGAGGCGGCTGCGATGAGCTTCATCTGTGTGCCGGTCTACGCATGCGGGAAGTTGGTTGGTGCGTTGTCCGTTGATTTGCCGCCACGAACATCTGAGGAGTTGCAGGAAAGCGGACGGTTTCTAACCATCGTCGCGTCGTCAATCTCTAGCGAGGTTGCTGCTCTGCGAGCACAACAGAATTCGCCGTCGTCGGTTCCAACCAATGCCTCGCCAACGCAGACAGGTTTGGCAACGGCATCAGCGAGTTCTGACGACGAAGACCGATCTCTGCCAAATCAAACGGCGAGTCTCGAACGCAAGATGATCTCAGCCGCTCTCGATCGGTCGGGTGGAAACGTCGCGGCCGCCGCGCGCGATCTGGATATCACGCCGCGGATGATCCGCTACAAGATGAAGAAGCTCGATATCACCAGCCAGCGGTTCTCGCCCCGCATCTGATTGTGGGCCTATCCATCGTCGGGCGACGCTAGCATCGCCCAAAGCTGACAACACAGGCTCGGTTTGTCACTGATATCCCCTGTCCTTTTCGTTGCCACATTCGCCATTGTGAGCTGGCCGCCTGAGCGTGTATCATTCGCGCCGATTTCGTCTCTCGAATCAAACCACGGAAGGTGATGTGATGGGGCGTCCACTTGCAGCATTGCGGTTGTTTGCCTTGCTTATATTTGCCGTTGCACTGGCCGGTTGCTCGGCCGCGGAAGACGAACACCGACAGGAAGATGATCAAAAGGCATCGCAGAAGGACGATCGTCGTGCGCCCCCAGCCGACGAGGGCGACGGCGGCGACTCGCCGATTGCCGTCTTGGAAGAGATCCCAATGCGGGTGCGCATCACGCCACTCCGTGAACCGCAGAAGGGAATGCCTGATGTGCCGCCGGCCGAGGACATGCCGAGGGCGATCCGCGTGCCAGAGCCGATCATGTTGCGATCGGAATCCCCCGATGCCGTGCCCAAGTCGGCCACAAGCTCACCGAACTTGCGCGTGCAACCGATGGAAGTTGCACGGCCGAAACTCGGTCGCGAACCGGGCCTTGCTGAGTCAGCCGAACCGCTGGCAGAGACATTCCCAACCGATTTGCCCCACGATGGCCAAAGTACGCCGGTTGCCAAGCGAAGCCTCCCGGCTGTCACGGAAAAAGACGATTACGCGGTGGTTAAGGTGTTTTACGGCACGGACCGCGCGCAGCTTGGCGGTCCCAACCCGACTCGCTATTACCTGTTCGGCGCGGCTGCCTTGTCGCTGATGCTTTCAACCGTACTCGTGTGGCGCGGCATCAAGTCACAGAACGGCTGCTGGCCAATCGGTATGGCGATAGTCCTGTTCTTCGCCGGTGCTGGCATGGCGGCCGTGGCTGGCCTCGATTGGCTGATCATCGACTCTGTCAGTGACGACGTCTCCATTACTTTCGGTGGGGAACGCGGCGAAATGACGCTAGGTGTTTGCGAGGTGAGCATCCCTCGAAACCATCAAACGGGCGAGCTCGAAAACCCTTCCATCTTGCGACTGGAACTAAAGGCGGCGCCCGAGCGACACGTCGTGCTGCTCGATGTGCTTGAGAAGCCGACCGACGACTTCTACACCGAACTCCGCGACTGCGTATCGGAATCTCACAAGAAGCAGTGCTTCGTGTTCGTTCATGGCTACAACACAAAGTTCGAAGACGCCGTTCGCCGGTCCGCCCAACTCGCGTACGATCTTGAATTCGACGGGGCACCCATCTGTTTCAGTTGGCCCTCGGAAGGTGAGCTTTGGGGATACCATAGCGACCAGAATGACGTCCGTTGGGCGGAAAACGATCTGCGGCAGTTCTTGCACGACATCGCGGCGAACTCCCAGGCCGAGTCGATCCACATTATTGCCCACAGCATGGGCAACCGAGTCGTAACCGAAGTGCTCAAAACGATCTCTTTGGAGATGAAGTCCAACACCCCGCTCTTCGACGAGGTTGTGCTAACCGCCCCCGACATCGATGCTGGCTATTTTCAACGCGATATTGCCCCCTACATCGTGAATGCGGCACATCGAGTCACGTTGTACGCATCATCGAACGACAAAGCCTTGATGGCGTCGCAGGAGTTTCACGGTGGCAAACCGCGGGCGGGTGACTCGGGCGAAACACTGCTACTGCTGCCCGGCATTCAAACGATCGATGTCTCATCGGTTGATACGAGTTTCCTGGGTCATTCCTACTTTGGCAGTAACAACACCGTGATTGCCGATCTCTGCGAACTCATCGAAACGGGCAAGTCAGCCGACCATCGTACGTGGTTACGACCGACCCCGCTTGGCGAACAAAAATACTGGGTCTTCTTGCGCGAACGTTTCGGACAGCGCGGTGTATCGCCACGGACGATTCCGATTCCCGTCGAAGATGATAGGGACGAAGAACGGGAGGCAACTGACACGCCAGTTCGGCGTGCAACGTCTCATGAGGAATTGCCGTCGCCGGTTGTCTCGGATGGATTCGAACCGTTGATTGCCGAACCGCCTCCGTTGGCGCCGACCGGTTCGCCTCGCGAGATGATTCCCGACCTGCCCCGACTCGATCCGCCCGTGTTGCATCCCGCGCCGCCACAGACTCGAACGGCGCCCGAACTGGCGCCCGTTCGCCCGTTTGTACCGAACGCGGCGAAGGCGCAACCCAATGCCGCGGAGAAACCGCCCGCCGTCGAGTTTCAGCTCGAGGACGGCCTGCCGCCGATGCGGCATAATCCATTGCGCCCGTAACGGTTGGTCGGTCGGGTTATCGCAGCTGTCACAAACGTTCGGCAACCCGCCAAATTCGGGCACGCGCGTCGGAAAACCTGGGCCATTTCGCCTCCCTTGCCGATACCACTCAAAATCGGTGAGGAAACCTAGTTTTGGCGACCGAAAATCCTGCATTTTCCCACAAAGAAACTGTACGGCAGTTTGACATAATTCCCATCTGTCATTAGATTAACGTACAGGTCCTGTCCTCATATTTGCGGGAGAATTCTCAACCGCGATCAATGGAGCAGTTTAGGAGTTGGCGGCAGCCCGCGTATGGGTTGTCTTGTTTTCTCATTTATCTTTTTTCTGTGGAGGTGTAGTCATGACTTTTGGTATGAGGAGACGAGGCTTTACCCTCGTCGAACTGTTGGTGGTGATTGCGATCATCGCCATCCTCGTGCTGCTGCTACTGCCCGCTATTAACGCGGCGCGAGAAGCAGCACGACGCAATGGTTGCTCCAACCAATTGCGTCAACTCGGCTTGGCCGTGAAGAACTTCGAAGGTACAAACAGTGAGTACCCGCTCGCCAGTTCGGCCAAGGCGCCGTTGTTGGGTTCTGATGCGGCGACCCCCGCGATGGGTTCCGGTCAGGAATATACGGAAGGCCAAAAGGACGCCGGTTATAGTTGGCTGGTCCAGATCCTTCCCTACATCGAAGAGAAGACGTTGTTCACCGAGATTTCGGACTCTTCGAACAAGTTGAAGATTCCGGCGTTTAACCAGCAGGTTGGTCGCGACCCGACGGGTTCCGGCACGCCGACGGTGAGCTTCGCCGCGCTGCGTCTCGGCGCGTTGAGTTGCCCCAGTTTTGGCGGCAGCGATACCTGTATCGCCACGGAGTACGCCGGCGGCACGATCCCCGGTCAGGAAGATGCCGCCACGGGCAACTACGTGTGTCTGCCGGGCACCTACCTCAACAACAATCAAGAGCTTGTTGAAAACGGCGCCATCGTGTCATGGGATGCAAAGCGCGGTAAGGGCATGCGCGTCAAGGACATCACCGACGGTGAATCCAAGACGATCATCGCCTGCGAAAGCCGTGAAGAAGACATCGGTAGCTGGTACGACGGTCAGACCGCCTGGGTCATGGCCCTGCGCGAAGACGAAATCGCTTCCGACGGTACGGGCATGTTGGCGAAACTGCCGACCCCGTCGCCCGAAGACGGCAGCCCGATGTGTACGGACGAAGGTAACCATACGATCAACTACGGTCCGACGAACACCGATCCCGACCTCCGCTACTTGTCGGTTACGCCGTTCAGTCAGTTCGATAGTGGTCGTAAGTGGGGCCCGAGTAGTGAGCACTCCGGTAACGTCGTGCTCCACGTTTGGGCCGACAACCATGTCAAGCCGATCAAGGAAGATATCGAAGCAACGGTCTACTTCCGTCAGATCACTCGCCGTGGCGGTGAGCCCGATGCTCCGGAATAGCAATCGAAACTTGCGATCGTAGATCCAAACCGTCCCAGGGTACGCTGCCTTGGGGCGGTTTTTTTGTTTTGACTTGCGCATTCATGCAGTCGTTCACATCACGCCCTCTTGAACGCGAGCGACGGTCAGCATATAAGAGAGGTTGAGCCGAAGTGGCGGAATTGGCAGACGCGCTAGATTCAGGTTCTAGTGTCCTTAACGGACGTGGAGGTTCAAATCCTCTCTTCGGCACTGAAATTAAAGGGCTTACGGCAATCGGTCGTGAGCCCTTTTTCTGTTGGGCGAAACCGATCTCCCTCAATTCTCCCCATTTTTGGTTCCGTTTCCATTCTGCATTGTCTCCATCACCCGGTCGGAGATGTCCTGTTCCTCCAGGGCGATGTAGTGTTGCCGCATAGTTTCGGGATTGCATCCGAAGGTGATCGCTGCATCTTCGTAGCTCACCCCTGCCATTCTTGCCTTCGACATGGCGGTACCACGGAAGTTGTGAAGCTTGAAGTGCTTGGCATTCGGATTCTTTGCCAGGTAGTCTTGTCTACCGACCGTGGAAGGTCGAACTCTCTTGCTAGCCCAAGTTCCCCAGTAATGGCCCCAAATAGATTTTTCAGAAATATTTTTGGCGGTGAATTGACGTAAGTTGTTTTACGTCGATGACAGGTGGATGAAGTTCTGGCCAGCACAAGTTG
>Ga0180435_10002953_pt1 | contig 17205 bp, 20 predicted proteins | sample SS_ome_3_FD_132467 | JGI IMG/M metagenome (GOLD analysis project Ga0180435, IMG submission 132467) | Hypersaline lake sediment archaeal communities from the Salton Sea, California, USA - SS_3_S_1 metaG | ecosystem: Environmental > Aquatic > Non-marine Saline and Alkaline > Hypersaline >...
ATTCATCCTTCCCGCTCTCCGCCGGCATCCACCACCGTCAGGCACAGCCCCATCGCGTCGGCCTGCGCTATAAGCTTCTCCTTCTCCAGCATTATGCAGCGTCCGGCTTCGACAGCCAGTACGGCGGCCCTGATCCCGCGCAGCAGTTTCAGCGTTTTTTCGCCGATCACGGGGATGTCGAAACGCATGTCGTGTCCCAGCTTGGCCACCTTGACGACGACCGCACCGGGACCGCCCAGCCGGCCGGCCCGCCGGATTGTGGCGTCCGTTCCTTCAAAAGCTTCCACCGCCAGAATCGTGCCCTGTTTGACTACGACGGTCTGGCCGATGTCGAGGCCGCTGGTTACCGAGGCTACCCGCAGACCGAGGCCGATATCGGCCTGCTCTTCGCCGGTCGGCGCCCTGGCCGAAAGCAGGCCGGCGCGCGGCATGTGTGCTTCCATGAACGTGGCCGCCGAGAGCAACTCGATGCCCATGGCGCGAAGCTCTTCTCCCACGGCGCCGAAGATCGTCTCCGCGTTTCGTACTTTAAGACGCTTCAGCAACGAAAGCATTTTCGCGTCCATGCGCACGCGGAAGAGATGCGTCGGTGTGATCTGCCCGGCCATGACGGCGCACCTCACGCCGCTGCGCGCGAGGGCGTCGAGCATCGCGCCGAGACAGCCGAGACTGATCCAGGCGGTTTCGTCGGCGAATCTTTCTATAACGGGATCGGTCTCGTGCTTGAAGGCGATCGCGAAGATACGTTCCACTCCCTGTAGCCTGGCCGACTCGGCTAGAAGACGGGGGTAGACACCCCTGCCTGCAATCAACCCGATGCTGGAAGGAACGGAACCGGTCATGGGCGCGATACTAAGGGATTGAAGACGCATCGAGAAAGCAGAAAGTGCCGTTCACTGTCCGGTTCCCCCGTGCCGGAAAACTATGTCGCCAAGCTTTACGCCAAGCTCTTCGGCCACCATCGCGCATTTCGCCTTGAGCAGAAAATAGATGTTCTCGCCGCGTTCATTACAGGTTTCGAAGTTGCCGTGCCCCTTGGCAACTATGACGTCGGCGGATTCAAAAGCTTCGCGAAACTCATCGGAAACGTTGCGCCAGTCCACTCCGATGTCGGCCGCTCCGGTCTCCATGACGGGCACCAGTTGCGTCATGCCGACGGCTTCGGCATCTGCCATTGTTGCGTCGTTTATGATCGGCCCCGACTTTACGGTAAAGACAGCCTCGGCCCCGCTCTTGATAATTTCAGTGACGAGCAGAGTGTCGAAAACGATCTCGCCGGCGTTGTCGCCCAGGTACAGCACTTTGCGGGCAGGCCCGATGTCTCTCCGGAAATCCTCTATGGCGTTGACGGCGAAATCGCGATGCATCAGCTCGGCGATGTCCCTCTCGATATCGAAGGCGTGGCCGATTCCCAGATCGATAACATTACCCGCCACGGCGGCATGCAGCGCGGCATCAAGGGGATCTTGGGCCGCCGCAACCATGGCGGCGACGTCCGGCAGCACCTCCAAGGCCGCCGTGTTGTTCAGGCGCTTCTGTTCGGCGTAGGGGTCGCGGCTGCCCGTAAGCTCGGACACAATCTCGTAAGCAGGCTGGGAAAGGTTGGCGGGCGTCCGGTCCATGGCGATGCCCGGAACCGTCTCGGCGACTCGCGCCAGCACCTTGAGGTGCAGTTCGGGGTCGTCCGACACCAGGCGCGCCGTGTTCAGCGCCTGACGGAACATACAGACAATACAGTCGGGTTTCGCCCTCATGGCAAGGACGGGCATGAAATCACAGGCGCGCATCCCTTACAACGCAGAAATGCTTTGCCTGCGCAGGGGGTGGAAGATAGTATCACAATTTGACATTGGAAGTTTCTTGTTGAATATTGGTCTAAGACCGCAAAGCCGTACGGAGAGAAATTGAACCCAAAGCTCGACATGAAGGGCAGGAGTCTGCTGACTCTGCGCGCTGTCTCCGACCGGGAAATGGTGGAGATTCTTGACCTGGCCGACGCTCTCAAGAAGAAGAGGCGCGAAGGAAAGCCCGGCGACCTGCTGCGGGGGCGCCAGATCGGAATGGTCTTCGAGAAGTCTTCGACGCGCACCCGCTGCGCCGTCAGCGTGGCCGTGGCCGACGAAGGCGGGCATGCAGAGTATCTGTCTTCGGCCGACATTCACCTGGGTAAGAAAGAATCGGTGGCCGATACCGCCCGTGTGCTGGGGCGCATGTTTCACGGCATCGTGTACCGCGGCTACGGGCAAGCGACGGTCGAAACACTGGCCCGCTTTTCAGGTGTGCCGGTATGGAACGGGCTGACCGACGAATCACACCCGACCCAGGCCCTGGCTGACCTGATGACCGTCAGGGAAAACTTCGGCCGGCTGCAGGGACTGAAACTGGTTTACATCGGTGACGGCCGCAACAACGTGGCAAATTCCCTGATGCTGGGTTGTGCCAAGGCCGGCATGAAGTTCGTCAACTGCGCTCCGCGGGAGCTGGCGCCGCGCCCCGAGCTTGTCGGGGAGGCCAAGGCCCTGGCCGAGTGCAACGGCGGTGCAATCAGCGTCTGCGACGAAGTCTCGCGAGCCGTGGAAGGCGCCAACGCCGTCTACACCGACGTATGGGTTTCCATGGGCGAGGAATCCAAGCGGAGTGAAAGAATCGCGCTGCTGAAACCATATCAGGTCAACATGGAAGTCATGCGGCTGACAGGCAACCTGGAGAGCCGCCGAGTTATCTTTCTGCACTGCCTGCCGGCCTTTCACGACCACAATACTAAGGTTACCGAAGAGACGGGTGCGCTGGAAGTCAGCGACGACGTTTTCGAAGCGGAATTCTCCCGCGTATTTGATCAGGCTGAGAATCGTATGCACACGATCAAGGCGCTGCTGGTGGCGGCGCTGGCTTGAAGGAGGACCGGAATGCAGACCTTTGACCGTATTGAATGGGAGGTTTTCCGGAATCTGGATCTTGACGGCAAGGGCCGCTGCCTGACACGGGAAGGGCGGCCGTTCCACGTCCTGCTGGCCCAGCAGTTCAACCGCGCGGAACTGGAGGAGCTTGGGGCACTGGCGACGTCTATACGCCGCATAGCCAAGGACCGCACGGGCATGGCCTTTCTCAGGGAGCGCCTCAGCGATAAGCGGGCCATGCTTTACTTCACGCAACCCAGCACCCGCACTTTCCTCTCATTCTGCGCGGCCTGCCAGATACTGGGAATCCAGATCGGCGAAGTGCGCGATACCGCCACATCGAGCGAATTCAAGGGCGAAACCAAGGAGGATTCGGTGCGGACTTTCAGCTCGTATTTCGACCTGATTGTAATGCGCTCGCAGGAGAGCGGTCTGGCCGAGCGGATGGCCTGGGTGCTCTCTCACGCGGACCGACCGGTACCGATCATCAACGCCGGCTCCGGCCGCGATCAGCATCCCACCCAGGCTTTGCTCGACATCTACACTCTGCAGCGCAGCTTCGAGCATCAGGGGGGCATTGACGGCAAGACGATCGTATTTGTCGGGGACCTGCTACGCGGCCGCACGGTGCGTTCTTTGTCGTCGGTTCTGACCAACTACGAAGGAGTCAGACAGATCTTCGCCGCTCCCGAAGCCTTCCAGGTGTCGGACGATATTACCGCCATGCTGGAGGCGCGAGGCGCGGAATTCGAAAAAACAGCTTCTTTCGAGAAGGTAATTCCCCTGGCCGACGCTATATACATGACGCGCGTTCAGGACGAGTGGGACGCGGTCAAAGGCGAAAGTTCGGGAGTCGATGTGTCCGCGTACTGTTTCACCGCGGCACATCTCGATGCGCTGAAGCCCAACGCGATCATCATGCATCCCCTGCCGCGGCGCGGAGAGATTTCCGTTGAAGTGGACGGAGACCCCCGCGCAATGTATTGGCGCCAGATGCGCAACGGCATGTGGATCCGCACCGCCCTGATTGCGCAGATCTTCGAAAGAGACGGGGAGATCCGTGATTACGAAAAGTCGGGCTGAGGCCACTCTGGCAATCTGCATGCTGGCGGGTGCGTGTGCCGGTATCGCGGGTTGCGCTTCCCCGCGCTTCGACCTGGGGCCCGTCGCTTCAGCGGACGTCGCACCCGACGGGAACGAGAGATTGCGGAGTCTCGGTCCCGTTTTCGAGAAGCAGCAGGCCGCCGACGGCAAACGATTCCTGGCGGTGCGGCCCTTCTTGGCGTCGGTCAAGAATCCCGAGGAGCGTATCCTCTCCGAATTTGTATGGCCCGTTGGCATGAAGAAGGAGTTCGGAACCGACAGGTTCTGGCGCTTTCTGACGGCATACGGCAACGATTTCAATACGAGCGATCCCGGGTCGCGATACCGCTTTGTGATCTTTCCTTTTATCTTCGCGGGCCGCGACAAGGCGGGGGAAGGCTACTTTGCCCTGTTTCCACTCGGCGGCACTATTCACGAGTACCTGCGCCGCGACCGCATCGCCTTTTTGCTGTTTCCGCTTTACGGCTGGTCGGCGGTCGGCGATGCCCGCACGACCAGCCTGCTGTGGCCGATTGTCTCCAGGACCAGGGGCGACGGCGTTTCGCGCTTCAGGGCGTTTCCGTTCTACGGGCGCTCGTTCAGCCGCGATTGCTGGACCAAGCAGTTCGTTTGCTGGCCGGTCTGGACATCGGTGCGCTACGAATACCCGGATGCGGCCGGCGACGGCGGATTCGTTTTGTTTCCTCTGTTCGGGCGGCTGAAATATAAGGGGCAGAAGACCCTGATGCTGGTGCCGCCCCTTTTTCGGTGGACCGCCGGGGAGGGCGAAAAGCGGGTCTTCTGCCCCTGGCCGTTTTTCCAGTACAGCAAAGGCCAAACCGACAAACTTTACCTGTGGCCGCTGTGGGGAAAGAAATCTTCGGCAGGCATGCAGAGCTCGTTCCTGCTGTGGCCCGTCGTGCGTCGTGAGCGGGTCGAACAGCGCGGCCGGGTCACCAGACGCCTGTTCATAGCACCATTCGTGGTCAGCGAAGTTTCTTGCTCGTCCTCCGCCGGCGGGACGCAGGGGGCGGTCAAGCCCAACGGTGCGGAAGTGTCAGCTCAAGAATCGCCCGAAGCGCCTGGAGACGCGGCTGCGGTCGATGCACGTTACTTCAAGCTCTGGCCGATCTTTTCGTGGGGGCGCGAATCCGATGATTCCCGTTTCAGGATGCTCGAGCTCTGGCCGACACGGGATCTCGCGCCGGTTGAGAGGAATTTCTCTCCCTTCTGGACGCTGTATTCGCGCGTGAGCGTTGATGACGTTTGCGAGCACGAACTGTTGTGGGGAATCTTCCGGCGCCGGACCGAGGGATCCGTATTCAGCCGGACCGCCCTTTTTCCGTTTGTTGAGACACATTATGATGTTCGCGGAGAAGCATGTCGTGGATTATCAATTCTGAAGGGCTTGTTCGAGTACAGGCGCGCGGGATTGCGAAAGAGCGTGAAATTGCTATACTTCCTTGAATTGACGCTATGATTACGCGCGAGCCAGAGTATTTTCCGCCGTCGCTCAACATGTTCGGCAGAATCGGCCGTACTGTTTTGTTCGCCTGCCGGACAACCGGGCAGGCTGCCATTTTGCTGGGTGAGTCGATTCTCTCGCTGCGCTTCGTGTTTACCCGCCGGGCGCGGCGCGAAATCCTTGTGCAGATGTACGTTTCGGGGATCAAGAGCCTCGGCGTGATTACCGTCGTGGCGGTCTTCACCGGCATGATTCTCGCGCTCCAGACGGGGATTGAGCTGCGCCGATTCAACCAGGAGGTCAACATCGGCACGGCCGTCATGGTTTCCATGCTGCGCGAAATGGGTCCGTTCATGACCGGGTTGATACTGGCGGCGTGCGTCGGTTCGGCCATGGCGGCGCAGCTCGGCACGATGGTCGTGTCCGAAGAAATCGCCGCTCTCGAAATCATGTCGATCAATCCGGTAAGGTTCCTGGTGATGCCGCGTATCGTATCCATGTGCATCATGACCCCTCTCCTGGCTTTCTATAGCTGCGTGATGGGCGTGGTCGGCGGAGGAGTAGTGGGCGTGACCCAGCTCGGCGTGGCGTGGAATGCCTATATCGACAATGCGACACTTTACGCGGAGGTAAAGGATCTTTACGTGGGGTTGTTGAAGGCTTTTCTGTTCGGAATCATCATCACGATCGTCTCGTGCCACGAAGGATTCGCCACCACGCAGGGGGCTGTCGGGGTCGGAATGGCGACACGCAGGTCCGTCATAGTCTCGTTTCTGCTGATCCTGATCGTGGGATATTTCGTGACGCGGTTGTTCTATGCGTGAGGGGAATGACGCCGATGATACGCTTCGAATCGGTCAGCAAGGTGCTTGGAGGCAGCGCGGTTCTGGACGACGTTAGTTTCGAGGTCCGGCGTGGGGAGACATTCGTAATCGTCGGCCCCTCGGGCGTCGGCAAGAGCGTCACGCTCAAACACATGGTGCACCTCCTGACGCCGGACGAGGGCCGTGTGCTGGTGGACGGTGAATGCATCAGCGAGGCCTTCGGCTCCGGTCTCGAGAAGATACGTGAAAAATTCGGTTATCTCTTTCAGGGCGGCGCTCTGCTCGCATGGCTGACGGTCGCGGAAAACGTGGCGCTGCCGCTGCGCGAACGCACGAGCATGGCAAACGAAGAGATACTCCGTAAAGTGCGCGAGAGACTGCAACTCGTGGGCCTGGAAAGCGACGGCGACAAGTACCCGGCGGATATCTCCGGCGGTATGCGCAAACGGGCCGGGCTGGCCAGGGCGATCGTTCGCGACCCCATGATCGTGCTTTACGACGAACCGACCTCGGGTCTCGACCCCGTAACGGCCCGCACGATCGACACGCTTATCGAACGTATGCGCGAGGATCTCGGGGTGACCAGCGTCGTGGTGACTCACGACCTGCACAGTGCGCTCTCGATCGGCACGCGCATCGCCATGCTGCATGGGGGCAAGATCGTGGAACTCTCGACGCCGGAGGATTTCGTCCGGTCAAGCAACAAAGCCGTCCGCGGATTTCTGGAATCGCAATTCATTACGAAAGAAGGCTCCTGGGAAAGGAATCTGGGATGAGAAAAGACTGGATTGCCAGGGAATTGACGATGGAGGTTGTCGTCGGCGCGTTCATGGTGATGATCTTCCTCGGGCTGGGATACTTCACGATCATCCTGTCCCGTGAGACCTGGTTCGGCACGAAATTCGAGTTCGAGGCCGTTTTTGAAGACGTGATGGGTCTGCGCGACGGCGATAGCGTCGTGGTGCGCGGCATGCCCATCGGCAAGGTCAAGATGCTGCGTCTCAAGGAAGACGGTGTGCATGTGATAGCAACGCTGGATCAGGAGGTGCGGCTGCACGAGGAATACAGAATAACCATCGTCGCCACTTCGATTCTTGGCGGACGCTACCTGAACATCGACGACGGTCCTGCCGAAAACAGACTGCTGCCGGCCGACGAGGTCTTTCATGGCGACGTGCCTTACGATCTGATGGCGGACGCGGCGGAGCTGGTCAACGCCGCCAAGGAGCACCTCCTGGAGGGCGGGGTTCTGGACAACCTGCAGCAGGCTTCCAGGGAGATCAACGAGATCGCGCAGAGGCTTAACAGAGGAGAAGGCACGATCGGCAAACTGCTTTCTTCCGACGACACACTGTACCGCGAGCTGACCGACACGGTGGCCGCCGCCCGGAAGGTGGCTGAAGGCCTGGCCAACGGCAAGGGCACGATCGGCCGTCTGCTTTCGGACGACGACACGCTTTACAGCGACCTCAGCGGGGCGGTGGAGTCTATGAAGACGATCGCGCAGCGCCTGGAGAACGGCGAAGGCACCCTGGGACGGCTCATGTCAAGCGACGACGCGCTTTACGAAGACATGGCGGCAACGGTCGCCTCGCTCAGGTCCGTGGCCGAAAAGCTGGATCAGGGGCAGGGGGTGCTGGGGCAACTCATAGGCGACCAGGAGCTTTCCGAAGACGTCAAGGGCGCCATCCGCGAAATGCGGGAAGCCGTCGACGACATGCGCGAGACCGCACCGGTGGTTACCTTCACCAGCGTCTTCTTCGGGGCATTCTGATAAACCAGGGTCACGCCGTTAAGAATTAAATTCAGCGCCTGGTAGGGCAATGACAACGAAGTCAACGGCAGCTTGCTCGAACACTCGCGGTGGAAGATCCGCTATGTCTCTTTGCGCCTGAAGCTTTCTATCATGGTGCAAGAGTATAACGCATAGCGACATGCGTCACGATGATTTTGGGCCAACGCTGCCGTTCATGCGCGGCTGCAAGCCGTCGCATGGAACGGCTTGTGTACGCCCGGCATTCGGATCGGGAACGGAAAGGCATCCACAGGTCTTGAGAGCCAGGCGATCCGGAATCTGGGTGTGGCGAGGAACGGCCTCGATTCGGACGGTACTCGAACTTGCCCACGGAGAGTGCGATGCACCCTCTCGCTTGAGTTAGCACCCGTGGCGACGAAGGTGCCGAAGGAGTTCGTTCAGCTTCATCCCACGGCCACCAACTCCCGAGTGGCGCCTGCAGGTAACCCCCGCAGCCCGTCATCCCGACGGTCCTGCAGGATCAGGTCAATGGCCTCCGAAAGGTTCTTGAGACATTGTGCCTTGGTCTTCCCCTGGCCGTTGGCCCCGGGCATCTCAGGGCAGTAGGCGATGAACCATTTTCCGTCCCGTTCCACAACTGCCGTAAACTCGCTGTGCATGCTGTTACCTCGTTTCGGAGCCAGAACAGCATCGCCCCTTCGTCTTCTCAATGGTTTTCCCCGGCAGAACGTCGTGAATCACGATTCGTCGCGTACGCGACGATACCGTGCATTCATCCGCCTATCGTCATTCAACCATTTCAGTGAAGCCAGGTCGATTCCGTGTTTGCGATTTCAAGAGGCCCTACATGATGCTTCCATTCAAATCGAAAACAGCTTTTTCGCCTTGATGTTCCGCGTGGATATGGGGTGGATTGTGTTCGTCAAAATACATCCGAATGATGATCCCGAAGAATCTGCATATCTCTGGCATCCCACATCTTATTTACAAAACATGGATAGCAAACGCACGTTCGGCTTCCAGTCTTTTGTCACGTGCGAACGAGTCACTCACCGTTCGCCAAGGCAAGCGAAGCGCGGCCTTTGGCAATACTGTGGCTGCTGGGTTCGGCGACTCAGTCCTCGCCGAGGGCCTCGATGTCTGCTAGGTCCTTCTTGCGCCCCGCTGACCGCTTGTTTCTGATATACTCTCGCCGGCCGATGTACGAGACCGGGACATCGCCAAAGACTCCGGGTTCCTTGGCTGCGTCAGCTTCCTCCCATGAAACACCGGAGATAGACGTGATGATGTCGATGCGGACGGGAGGGACTCCGAGCTGCACAACCTTGCTAGGATTCTCGAAATCATCCGCGGTGAGGTCCGGAAAGCGGAATCCGAAGGCGGCCAGGGCTTCAAGAACATGAGAGGCATTCTCAGAGTCGGGTCGCACGAAGATGTCGATGTCGCCTGTGAACCGGGGAGCACCGTGGAATGCCAGTGCATATCCCCCGACGATCAGGTACTCAACCCTGTGCTCGTTCAACAACGCGAGCAGATCTCTGAAGTCTGGCTGTACGTCCATGGTGTTGTCGGCGAAGCATCTCCACGGTGGCAATCCGCTCGGATGCAGGACGGGAACGCCAGTACGAGAGATCATCTTGCACTGCGGAGTCCGTCAAGTCCCGCTTCGCTAAGACCCTCTTAATCATGTCTTAATCCTATCACACACAGCGTCAAAGTAAACCATTCTTCTCGCCGAGCTCTGGCAATGACGGGCAGCTGTAAGCCGTACCGTCTATGGGCCTAGTTCGCCATCCCGTCAGGATGCCTTCTTGATCTCTTCCCGGACGACTTTCCGGAGGAGCTTCTCCAAGGATGCATCCTGATGCTCGGTATATGCCCGAAGGGCATCATTGAGCATCGTCTGGTAATTGCCGCCGCCTTGGGCTTCCGCCTTGGACTTGAACCATTCAACAAGATCACGATCCAAGCGGATCGTGATTCTTGTCTTGTTCCCTGACGGGGGCACGACCGCTCCGCGGCGTGCCTTGCTGAAGTCATAGTTCGCTTTCATATTGTAGTACCTTCGACTGCACGGCTTTGCGTGCCGAAATGATGCGGATGTTGTCACCGCGCCACGTGTAGACCACGACAAGAACGCGGCCGAATGCATCTATTCCAATTGTCACGTGGCGTTCTTCGCCACTGACGAGTTAATCAAGCGTAAGGGCATTCGGATCCTCAAACACGGCAAACGTGTCAGTGAAGGACACGCGGTGCTTGGCCTCGTTCTGCCTGGCCTTGCTCTTATCCCGCTCGAACATGATGCTGGTATATGTACGTGAGTATGTACGCGTCAATCGTTTCTTTCTGGCGATTTTGAGCGCCGGCTGACATGAGGCCTTTCGACGGAGCGCAGCGGAATCTAAATAGCCTCCAGCTGGCTTATTCGCCCGGCAATCAGAAGAGATCACTGTGACTGCCTGTTCGTTCCAGCCGCAGCTCACCTTCCGTCTTCCGGTAGATCAAAATCCAGTCGGGCTCAATGTGGCAATCGTGCCGGCCTTTCCAAGGTCCTTTCAAGGGGTGATCGCGATGTCTCGGGGGCAACGGCTCTCCGGCTAGAAGAAGTTGGACAAGCTCAATCAGCTTCTGCTGATCCCTGCCTTGCCTGATCAGGCGTTTCATGTCCTTCTTGAACTGAACCGTCTGTGAGAGCTTCATTCGTTCCAGCTCTCAACCATTCGCGCCAGGGAGTCAAAAGTCTCGATGTCCTCGCCACGGTCGCTCTTCTCGAGCGCACTCGCGGTCAGCTTGTTTGGCACTCGCAATTCGAGGGGGAATTCCCTCCGAAGGGCGATCTGCCGATACAATAGGCGGACCGCATCCGTTGGGGTCATACCGATTTTGTGCAGAACCCGTTCAGACTCCCGCTTGGTCTTGGAGTCGATTCTTGCGTGAACTGTCGCTGTGTTGTGCATGATGCCACTGTAGCACATCTGCACGACACGTCAAGCATCTTGTCGGGCGGACGACGAAAATCACGGGCGACGCGGTAGCAGCGTACCGTGGACTGTCTGGTGTACGCCCAGCATGGGCGCGAACTAATGGGCGGTACGTTGTACCGTTCAGCGCGAGACTGTGTGAAAACTCTTCCCGCAGCGCCCTTCGTGTACCTACTATACTGTTTACTATGCCATGTCCGAGGCAGAAAAAATCGCCAACCGGGACGACCACACTGGGTCGTTCAGCACCGTCCCACGTAAATCGAAGCAAGGTTTCGCGAGAATTAATGTGGTTAGCCATCCAGATGTGCGTTATAACACCTGGCCCCCTGATGTCGGCCAGAACGCGTGTCTCTCCGGCACCGATCGTTACAAAATCGGCATTACGCCCGCTCGTATCCCAGGAAGAGCATCGAAGGGTATGTCAGTTGCAAATGTTCGGCAGCTGCTTAATCATATTTGTTCGCTTTCTCTCCAGTCCAGCTTGTCGCATGCCTCGAAAAATGCACATATATTCTCCGGTGGCACTTCGGGTTCAAGCACGTGGGTAGGAGACAGCATGAGGCCGCCGTTGCGGGCGTCAAGCGCCTCGCTCAGATCCAGGACGGTTTGACGCATGCTGTCCGGTGTGCCAAATGGGAAAGTGGTCTGGGTTCCGATACATCCGTCGAAGGCCAGGCCCCTCCCCATGCGTTCGCGCACTGCTACCGGGTCCATGCATTCGGGCTGGACGGGATTCAGGATTGTGATGCCGATCTCCACAAGGTCGTCCAGTATCTCCCAGATGTTCCCGTCGGAGTGATACCAGACATGTATGTCGGGTTTGATGTCGCGAGCCGCGGCGATCACCTTGGCCCAACGGGGTTTCATGACTTCGCGCCACAAGTCGGGCTGGAACATCATGGCATTCTGGTTGGCCACATCATCTCCTGTTCTGATGCAGTCATATCCTGCCTTGGCCGCAGCGACTGCCACGGTCAGGCTGTTGTCACAGAAGCTATCCAGAATGAACTCGGCCCATTCTCTCTGGGTGAGGAGGTCCATGAGAAAGGGCTCGTACCCTCGGACCTGCCAGGCGTTCTCGTAGATATGCCCGACCATGATATGCGCGTAGTCGCCTGCTGCATGTGCTTGCTCGGCACAGGCCCACATCTTGTCATCAAGCCATGTGGAGTTGTCCGGGTAGGGATAAGCCTCGATCTCGTCGAAGGTCTGCGCATTCCGTAAAGGGCTGATGTATTCTGTAAAATGATGAAAGCCATGCCCGAGATGGCCACATCCTTTCGCATCAATGCTGAAATTCGCGTTGTTCAACATGTCGGCATGATATGCGGAATAATCAGGTGCCACATACCCGTCTGGTGGGTAAAGCCCGGCCGACCTTCCGTGGTCCATATCGAAATGTACTCCCGGCGCTTCGCCAAGATACTCGGTCATAGTCTGTTCTAGCTCGTCCACACAGCCAATCTTCCGCGGGACGCGGTCAACCGACTCGAAGTTGGCGAATGCAAGGAATCTTTCACGTTTGGTCATCAGATATCTTCCTTTTCAGCGAAGCGGACTTGTTCCGTAGGGCGCGCTGTGCGCGCCCGGAGGGACAAGGCAGCGAACGCAGTGAGCGCCGCATTCCGGCGCGCGCAGCGCGCCGGAACGGCGTGCCTGACCGGACTTGGAAAGTCGTGCGAGGCGCGGCTTTTCAAGGTACGTGTCAAGGCTTGTTGGGCATCTTGCTCTGAAGTGAGCCCTCTCTGTGCTCGACGATTTCGCCTATCCACTTTGCTATGGCGCGCAGAAGATTGTCTTCTTCCGGAAGAAATGCTGGACCGATCGCTGGAGAAACAAACACCTGAATGTTGCCAATGGATCGTCCGTCGGCAACCAACTCGTAGTAACGAGTGTGAGCGCTTTGCCGAAATCCACGCGAACAGAACGTGTGCCCCGAGATTCGCAGGGCGACGCTAGTGTCCTTGGGGAACTGGAACCCTGCAGGGATTGTGTTCGCGATTGCCTGAAGAATCTCATTGAGTGGTCTGGTCGGTTTGCCAAGGCAGTCAGATATGGCGTAAAGGCAGTCCAGTTCCTTGACGCGTTCACTGAGTTCCCGTGTCCGTTCCCGCAAGGCAGTTTCGATCCATCTCAATTCTGTAATTTGCCATCGAAGGCTGAGGATCTCCTGGTGGGCCTCTTGCAGAGACTCCGCTAGGTCGGACATTATTTCTTTGCTTCGTGCTTCGTGCTCGGCATTCATCTGAATCGATCTCGAACGGTTACCGCCGGGTCAAAGGTGGTAATTACCGGCTGCCTCGGGTTGATACAGTAGCGCCTCGATCTTAATCCGCCGTTTCCCGGCAGGGACTGTCCACTCGATCGTATCACCGACCGAATAGCCGAGAATCGCCGTGCCGATGGGGGAGATGACGGAAATCCTGTCTGTTTCGATATCGGAATCCTTGGGGAACAGAAGGGTGTACTGCATCACCTCGTCCGTATCCAGATCACGCAACCTGACTCGGGAGTTCATCGTGACGACAGTCGGAGCCACGGTCTGCGAGCCAACAATCTGACCACGACGCAGTTCTTCTGCAAGGCGGTTCAGATCCCCCCAGTCGCGGTAGTTGAATTCACCCGCTACGGCGAGTAGTTCGTCAAGACGCTCGCGATCAAACTGTGTGATGGAAATGGATCGTTGTTGCATTACTCTTCTCCTCGTGAAGCCCAACGCATTAGCCAAGTACACGCTTTCATAAATACGGTGGAGCTTACCCCCATCCTTTGGACAGGTTCGGTTATAGGATAAGCTAATGCTCTGTCGTTGTTTCACCTCCTTTTCTTCTCCCCCTTCCCGAGCCCTAGAAGGTCGGCGCGCCGCGGCCACCGTGCATCCAGAATGCCCCTCGTCATACATCACCGTATTTATGAAGCCGTGTACTAAGGCGCGCGGTTTACCGCGTCGCCTTGAGCTCCTTGTGTACGCCCAGCATGGGCGTGTTGTAAATGAGGTGAAAGTCCCCTGTAAAAGGACCGTCACGCATGTGAAATAACTACTACGTGAAGCCAACTCCGTGAGGGTAACCGAGCGGGGGGAGGAAGGCTAGCGGAAACCGGTGGGCTGACGGACAGAAATCGCATACAAGGCCGACGTGGCGGGTGAGCTGGCACAACACAGCGAAACCCAGTGGTCCGGCTACGGAGGTAAATGCGGCGGTCGTATCGGGAAGCAACACGTTCTTATCTGGGGAGATCCCAATGAGGAAATGCCTTGGGAAGTCAGCAGAGGCCATAGTACTGTGCATCGTGGCAACCCGGTGTCGGGAAGGGCTGAACCGGTGGGCTGATACCCGACCACCGGGCCGCAGAAGTAGCCACCATCGCGTCCCAGTTGCCATATCCGTCGGCGGACTTCAGCGCGGATAGCCGGTATCGGTCCTGCCGCGATCAGACCCGAACTGATGCCGCCCTGCAAGGCCATGCGGCCTGCCGTTCGGGTTCGAACCCCATCCAGATTGTTAGCGGTCGACTGCGCCGGATTCAGGATGTCAACGCCAAGATCCATGAAGACATCGAGGGCCGGTTCGATATGGCCGCAACTGTGGAAGTTGACCAGCACGCCATGGGCCCTATAGAGGGTGAATAGCCGGCGGTACTCCGGCACGAGAAACTCCTCGATGAGCGCGGGCGATAGCAGCAACCCGCATTGTGTCCCAAGATCGTCAGACATACTAACCATCTCCACGCCCAGGTTCAGGTAGTGCCGGGCAATGCCAAGTTGGAAGTCCATGATCCGGTGCAAGACCTCGCGCATCGCCTCCGGCTCGCTGTAGAAACCGCACATTGCATTCTCCATCCCGACCAGCATGTAGCACTTCTCCCAGAGAGTGTCGCGATGTGACCCGCAAAGGAACGTCTTTTCACGGTTCCACCCCTTCGCCTGCTCGTGAGCCTGGCTGATTATACGCTCATCTTCGGGATTGGGCCATGCGTAGGCCGCGAGGTCGGCCGTTAGGTTGGCCAGCGGGTTAACCTGTGGAAATCCCATCACGCCATCATGCTCGCGATGCCACTCGGTGCCCCAGATATCCATCCAGACTGACTCGACCGGCAAGTGATGGCCGCCCCCGTAAACCCTTCATGATTACAGCCTCGGTACCCGACGCCATGCGTGGGAGGTCCGCCCGCCAACTTTTCCGGGCTGTTGAACCTAATCGTGCGTAATGCGTTCTCTTTGGCTTTCATCGTGACCGCTGCGAGTCACCGGACAGTGCAAGACGCGCTGGGCGCGGCTTTCACTGGTACGGTGGACTCGGCTTGTGTACGCCAGTCTATTCGTAATGTGTCCACATACGGATGATCTTCACCGTCTTGATGTCGTCTAGAACTTGGTAGACGAGCCGGTGCTGGATGTTGATCCGACGAGAACATGCTCCGGCTAGGTCGCCGACAAGCCGCTCGAATGGTGGCGGGCTCTGGTATGGGTTCTTGCCGAGGATCGCCAGAAGCTTCTCCGCCTGGGGCTTAAGCCCCGAGCGGGAGAGCTTCTTGGCATCTCGCTTCGCCTGACTCGTGTAGACGATCCTCCAGCTCACCAGTCGAGTTCCGTTGCGCACTTCTCGACTGGAGTCTTGAGTCCCTTGCGGATCGAATCACGCATGCCGGGAATGTTTGTGAGATAGAGCGTCTCCTGCACCGCGTTCCAGTCATCCTCGGACACGAGAACGGCAGAGTGGCGTTTACCGGCAATCTGAATGGGCTCGTGGGAGTCGGCGACGTCGTCGAGTAGGGTATAGAGTTGCTTCCGTGCTTCAGTTGCGGTCATCGTTGTCATGTCTTTATCTCCATTGCGTACGAGATAGCGTACGCTGCCGCGTGCTTTCCGTCAATCATCTTTCTTGGCGAGCGCCGACCGTCACCATTTTCTGAAAGGCCGTCCGCGGCCTTTCAGGAATATGTGTGCACGGTCTTGCGTACGCCCAGCATGGGCTCAAGCTAATGGGGTTTAAGTCCCCTACAGGAGGACAGGATACATGAACTGTTAGCGAAGGACAAGGGCGCACCCGCGAGGGTGGGTCTGAAAGAAGTCTGGAGCAAATCCGCGAGCCGAGTGACACCAACCGCATACAAGGCGCGACCGCTGGGCGAGTCAGCACAACATGACGAAGCCCGTCTGTTTGGAGGGCTCGGCCTTCCGCAGGACTAATCTGGCTGTCAGCCCTTCTTTGAATTCGAGAACGAGCGTTTCGTGTCGTGTGCCCTGTCGTAGCGACGGCTCACGACCTTCACGCGCTCAGCCCACATAAAGATCGAGAAGAAACCGATGCCATACGCTCCAGTTGACAGGAATCCCTTGGCTTGCAGGCGCGCATCGCGCGGCTGTGAACGGTATGGTGCAGAAGATTGTTGGCCTCAATCGGTTGCTGGGACTACGTATATGCAGTCCGATACTGTTCGTTCCTTCCTCGTCACTTTTCCGTTCTGGACATGAATTCGGAAGACGTCCCGAACCGGGTACGGCTCGGACTCAGAAAACGCACCCGTGTACTCCCACATGGTCGAGTGGACTTTGTCAGGTTGCACCTTCATGACCGCGGTGACCTGCTCTTCCGTCATGTTTGTTTCGACTTGGTTGAACCACTCCGGAATCCGTCCGCCCGACAAGGCCGAGCGGATGTCATCGACCGGTTGCTTTTCCGTCGTGTGGGACGACCGAACGCAGCCATTTGCAGGGAGGAGCGCGACCACCATTACTGAAAAGAGTTCATCTTCATCCAAGGCCAACGTTTCCGGATGAGCTTCTCAGGGAGCCGCGCTCGGCGCGGATTCCTGAGAAACTGCTCCACCGGGTGCTCTCTATTTTGTGGCGAGTTCCAAAGCGTCATGGACCCACGCGTTCAGACTCTTGTGTTCCTTCTTGGCGTGGATCGCTACAGCTTTGTGTAACTCGGGTTCAACCCGAATCATGAACTTGCCCGAATAGGGTTTCTCGGGTGACTCGCCGCGCTCAGCACAAAAATCAAGGTAGTCATTCACGGAATCCCGGAAGGCTTTGCGCAGTTCCCGCACCGTTGCCCCCTGAAATGTAACAACATCCCGGAGATTGATGACTTCGCCGTGGAAAATGTTGGCCTCGTCATCGAACTGAACCTGTCCAATATATCCTTTGTATTCCATCATGATATCACCTCGGCTTCCTTCAAGAATC
>Ga0180435_10002954_pt1 | contig 17203 bp, 14 predicted proteins | sample SS_ome_3_FD_132467 | JGI IMG/M metagenome (GOLD analysis project Ga0180435, IMG submission 132467) | Hypersaline lake sediment archaeal communities from the Salton Sea, California, USA - SS_3_S_1 metaG | ecosystem: Environmental > Aquatic > Non-marine Saline and Alkaline > Hypersaline >...
AGCTCGGCGATCAGGATCGGCAGGGCGACGAAGATGACCGCCAGCAGGTAGACGAGGACAAAGGCGCCTCCGCCGTTCTGGCCGGTGATGTAGGGGAATTTCCAGATGTTTCCCAGGCCGACGGCCGCGCCGACCGCGGCCATCAGGAAGGCGAATCGAGAGGTCCAGTTTTCGTGCTTGGTTTGGATGGTGGCCATGGTCTCCCCGGTAGGCGCTTGTTTTTGTGTCGAATTGACCACGGATAATAGGTGACTTCTCGCGACTTCGCCAGCACGTGCCCGGCGTCCCGCCCGGGTGTAAGATGCCGGGAACCGACAGGACAGGGAGAACGGCAGCATGGATCTGGGAATCGAGGGCAGGAAGGCGCTGGTCTGCGCCTCCAGCAAGGGGCTGGGCAAAGCCTGCGCCAAGGCGCTGGCGAGCGAGGGCGCGAATGTCTGGATTTGCGCCCGCCACGAGGATGCACTGGGCCAGGCCGCGGCAGAACTGAAGGCGCTGGCCGGTGGACGCGTCGAGGCCGTCGTAGCCGACGTCACGACACAGTCCGGCCGCGAGAAACTGCTCGAGGCCTGCCCGGCGCCGGACATCCTGGTCAACAACGCCGGCGGGCCGCCGCCCGGCGATTTCCGGGACTGGTCACAGGACGACTGGTTCGAGGCCGTCAATGCCAACATGTACAGCGCGATCGACATGATCCGGCGCTGCCTCGACGGCATGATCGAACGCCGCTTCGGCCGCATCGTCAACATCACCAGCGTGGCGGTGAAGATGCCGGTGGGCAACCTGGGCCTGTCCAACGGCGCCCGCGCCGGGCTGACCGGCTTCGTCGCGGGCATCGCCCGCGAACCGGCGCAGCACAACGTGACCATCAACAACCTGCTGCCCGGCTACATCGCGACCGACCGGATGTGGGCGGTGGTCGAGAATGCCGCGGGCGCCGGCGGGCACGACCTCGCAGCCTTCAAGCAAAAGACGTTCGCGAGAATCGGCGCGAAACGCCCCGGCGACCCGGACGAATTCGGCGCCGCCTGCGCCTTCCTGTGCAGCCGCCAGGCCGCTTACATCACGGCCCAGAACCTGCTGGTGGACGGGGGGCTTTACCCGGGCACGCTTTGAAATTGCGACCCAGGTCAGCATGGGCGGAAATTTCCGGTGCTCAAGGTGGTTTAACAAAACCTTAACGTGTTATAAAGCTCGCTGGCCCGGAGCAGGCGCGCTGTGAAGGGTTTCGTTCATCGGGCGCCTGCGCAGGAGCGACAAGAACCAACAAACCAACGACGGATCCCCAATGCAAATACAAGACTTGACCCACACCCCTGCGCGGGGTGCACTTTGTTTGACCACTGCCCTCATGGCCCTGGCACTCAGCGGGCCGGTACAGGCCCAGGACGCCGCGGATACCAACACCGTGGCGGCCCTCGAGGAGGTCATCGTCACGGCGACCAAGCGCGTCGAGAACATCCAGGATATCCCGGTTTCCATCACGGTTCTGTCGGGCGAAGACATTGACCTGCTGGCGGGTGGTGTGCCCGACATCCGTTTCCTGAACGGCCGCGTCGCCAACCTGACCGTGGAGTCCTCGTTCGGCCGGGTGTTCCCCCGTTTCTACATGCGTGGTTACGGCAACACGGACTTCGACCTGAACGCCTCCCAGCCGGTTTCGCTGGTCGTCGACGAGGTCGTGCAGGAAAATCCGATCCTCAAGGGCTTCCCGCTGTTCGACGTGCAGCGCGTCGAGGCCCTGCGCGGCCCCCAGGGAACGCTTTTCGGGCGGAACACGCCGGCCGGCATCGTGAAGATCGACTCGGTGAAGCCAATGGGCGAGACCGACGCCTATTTTCGCGCTTCCTACGGCACCTTCAACGCCACACGCCTCGAAGGCGCCTTCGGCACGGGTTGGGACAACGGCTGGTCCTCGCGTCTTTCGGTGCTGTACCAGCGCCAGGACGATTACGTGGACAACGGCTACACGGGTCGGCGAGACGTTTACGAAGGCTTCAGCGAGTGGGCTGCCCGGTTCCAGTTGGCCTACGACAACGGCGGCGACTTCCGCGCCCTGTTCAATCTGCACGGTCGCGATCTCGACGGCACCGCCATCCTGTTTCGCGCCAACATCATTACGCCGGGAAGCAACCGACTCAACAAAGAATACTTCGACCGCGACACGGTATATTTCGATGGTCAGAACGAGCAGACCCTGACCCACTACGGCGCCTCGGCGAAGCTGGAGTGGGATTTCAACGACCTGACGCTGACCTCGATCACCGGCTATGAGAGCGTCGAGTTGTTCAGCCGCGGCGATATCGACGGCGGCTACGGCGGATGCGCCGTGATCGGCGTTTGCGGCCCCGGCTTCATCCCCTTCGATGCCGAGACGGCTGACGGCATGCCCGAGCACGCGCAGTGGACCCAGGAATTCCGGCTGACGTCGAACTACGGCGGGAATTTCAACTGGCTGGCCGGCTTCTTCTATTTCCATGAAGATTTCGATATCGACACGATCAACTACTCGACCCTGTTCGGCGGCGATGTCAACGGACTGGTGTACCAGTCCCAGCAGACCGACGCCTGGGCGGTATTCGGTTCGGCCAGTTACGATATCACCGAGGCCTGGCGATTGACCGCCGGGATCCGCTATTCCAGCGATGAGAAGGATTACCAGGCCGAGCGTGAACTTTCGCCGCTGTCGTTCCTCGGTGTCGGTCCGATTGGCCCGATCTACGCCAATCCCGATGATTCCAAGACTACCTGGGACGTCAGCGCCACCTGGTTCATGAACGACGACATCAATTTCTACGCCCGCGTCGCAACCGGCTTCCGCGCGCCGGCCATTCAGGGGCGCCTGCTGTTCGGCGACACGGTCTCGGTAGCGGATTCCGAAACGTCCATTTCCTACGAAGGCGGCGTGAAGATGCTGCTCGGAGGCGGCCGCGCCCGCATCAACTTCAACCTGTTCGACTACACGGTCGACGACGCGCAACTGACGGCGGTCGGCGGCCAGGCGAATTTCAACCAGGTGATCAACGCCAACAAGGTCAAGGGTCGCGGCGCCGAACTCGACATGCAGGCGCGTTTGACGGAGGAGCTGACTTTCAGTTGGAGCCTGGGTTACGCCAAGACGGAGATCGACGATTCCGATCTCGCGGTCGCCGGCTGCGGCGCGCCCTGCACGCCGACCGATCCGCCCGGTAGCGTGGAGGGTTCCTACCTGATCGACGGCAATCCCCTGCCGCAGTCGCCGGAAATCACGTCCAGCATGGTGCTCGACTGGCTACACCCGGTCGAATCCGGTGCCGTTTACGCCAACGTCGACTGGCTGTATCGCGACGAGTTCAACTTCGTGTTGTACGAGGCGGAAGAGTACCGCGGGCAGTCGCTGTCCGAGGTCGGCCTCAGAATCGGCTTCCGCTTCGGCGACAACAACAACCAGGACATCTCGGTGTTCGGGCGCAATATCTTCGACCGCACCGAGAACATTTACACGATTGATTTCAACAACCTGACCGGCGTGGTCAACGAGCCCCGGATCTGGGGTATCGAGTACGGTTGGCGCTACTGAGCGCAGCGCATGATCGGGACACGGGGCCGGCTCTCGCCGGCCCTTTTTTTCCGTTCGTCAGGGACCAGCGGTGACTTGAATTGGGTTATCATCCGGGTTCGTTCCCGCGTCCGGAGCCGGTGTTGTGAACCGCCTGAATTCCCTGCGCTCAGCAGTCTTTTGTGCACTCGCCTGGCCGCTCTTGCTGGCGGCGCAGCCCGGCGAGGCGCCGGGGGTCGTTGTCGCGACCGCGCAGGTGAAATCGTTCCCGCTGTCAGCCGAAGCGCTCGGCAATGCCCGCGCCAACGAAGCGGTCGACATCCGGCCGCAGATCACCGCCCTTGTCACGGCGATCGAGTTCGACGAAGGGCAGGCCGTTGAAAAGGGCGAGGTGCTGGTGCGGTTGGAGAGTTCCGAGCCGCTGGCCGACCTCGCCGCCGCCCGCGCGGCGCTGGTGGAATCGCAGAGCCAGTACCGCCGGTCCGAGGAGCTCTTCCGTACGCGGGTGGTTTCGGAATCCGAGCTGGAACAACTGGGCGCCCAGCGCGACGCCGACGAGGCGGCCGTCGAGGCGGCCCGGGCCCGGCTCGACCAGACCGTGATCCGCGCGCCGTTCTCGGGCCAGCTCGGCCTGCGCCGGGTGTCGGTAGGCAGCGTGGTCAGCCCGGCGACGGTCATCACGACGCTGGACGACACGACGCGCATCAAGCTGGATTTCGACGTGCCGGAAGTGTTCCTGTCCCAGCTGCAGCCGGGGCTGTCGGTCACCGCGCGCAGCGCGGCCTGGCCGGGCGAGTCCTTCACTGGCCGCGTGGCGTCGGTCGATACGCGCGTCGATCCTGTCAGCCGCACCGTCACGGTCCGCGCGCTGATGCCGAACGAGAACGAGCGCCTGCGGCCGGGCATGTTCCTGACGGTGACCCTGCTCAAAGAAGACGTCGAGGCGCTGGTGGTGCCCGAGCAGGCCATCGTCCCCGAACGCAGCCAGCAATTCGTGTTCGTGGTCGGCGAGGGCGAGGTCGTGGAGCGGCGCGAAGTGCGCAGCGGACGGCGCCGGCCGGGCGAGGTGGAGATCCTCGACGGTCTGTCCGAAGGCGACCGCGTGATCACCGAGGGTACGCAGAAGGTGCGCGACGGCGCGGTGGTCCGCCTGGTCGAATCTCCCACGGGATGAGGTAGTCCGGCCTTGCTGATCTCCGACCATTCGGTTCGCCGCCCCGTTTTCGCCACGGTGATCTCGGCTCTGCTGGTCCTGCTCGGGCTGGCCGCGATGAGCAGCCTGCCGGTACGCCAGTACCCGGATATCGAGGCGCCGGTGGTGTCTATCGAAACCAGTTACCGGGGCGCTTCCGCCGAGGTCATCGAGACCAAGGTGACGCAGGTGATCGAGGACGTCGTGGCGGGCCTCGAGGGTATCGAGATGTTGTCCTCGGAAAGCCGTGACGAGCGTTCCGACATCCGCATCGAGTTCAGCATTTCGCGTGATATCGACGCGGCGGCCAACGACGTGCGCGACCGCGTGGCGCGCGTGGCCGACCAGTTGCCTACCGAGGCCGATCCGCCCGAGATCGCCAAGGTCGACGCCACCCGGTCGTCGATCATGTTCCTCAACCTGACCTCGGACCGGCATTCCGGGCTGGAACTGACCGATTTCGCCGATCGTTACCTGATTGACCGCCTCTCAACCGCCCCTGGCGTGGCCCGGGTGCGGCTCACCGGCGCGCGGCGCTATGCGATGCGCATCTGGCTTTCGCGCGAGGCGCTGGCCGCGCACGGCCTGACCGTGGCAGACGTGGAAAGCGCCCTGCGCGCCGAGAACGTGGAGTTGCCGGCGGGGCGCCTCGAATCCAGCGAGCGCGAGTTCACGCTGCGCACCGCGACCGGCTACCAGCGCGAGGAGGATTTCGAGCGCCTGGTCATCGGGCGCGGCGCGGAAGGGCAGCGCGTGACCCTGGCGGAGGTCGCCGAGATTCGCCTCGGCGCGGAAAACGAGCGCAGCATCGCGCGCTCCGACGGGGTCGACGCCGTGAGCCTGGCCATCGAACAATTGTCCCGCGCCAACAATGTCGCCGTGTCGCGGGCGGTGCGCGAGGAAATCGACCGCATCCAGTCGGACTTGCCGGAAGGCATGGAGCTCGCGGTCAACTACGACCGCGCGGAGTTCATCGAGGCCTCGATGAACGAGGTCTACAAGGCGCTGGCCTTCGCGATCCTGCTGGTGCTGGTGGTCATCTACCTGTTCCTGGGCTCGTTCCGGGTGACCCTGATCCCCGCGCTGGTGGTCCCGGTCTCGGTGGTGGCGACCTTTATCGTGATGGCGGCCATGGGCTACACGATCAACATCCTGACCCTGCTCGGGCTGGTGCTCGCGATCGGCCTGGTGGTCGACGACGCCATCGTCGTGCTGGAGAACATCTACCGCCGCATCGAGGATGGCCAGAAGCCCTTGCTGGCGGCGCTGGAAGGCTCCCACGAGATCGGTTTCGCGGTGATCGCGACGACGCTGGTGCTGGTCGCGGTGTTCGTGCCGTTGTCGTTCATCGAGGGCGACATCGGCCGCCTGTTCCGCGAGTTCGGCATCACGCTGGCGGCCGCGGTGCTGTTTTCCAGCCTCGTCGCGCTGACACTGACCCCGATGCTCAGTTCGAAGATGTTGCGCCGGCGCAGCCTGGGCTCGGGCCTGACGCGGCAGGTGGACCGGGCGTTCCGTCGCTTCGCAGAACTTTACCGGGCCGCCCTGGCGCGGGTGATCCGCGTGCCGTGGCTGGCGGTAGTCTCTCTGGTGGTGCTCACGGGGCTGGCGGCCTGGCTGATGGACCGCATGCCCGCGGAATACGCGCCGCCCGAGGACCGCGGGGCGTTCTTCGTGCTGTTGCGCGCGCCGGAGGGAGCGAGCCTGAGCTACATGGACCGCTACGCCCGCCAGATGGAGGAAATCCTGGCCGAGGAGGCGGCGTCCGGCAACTCGATCAGGCGCGTGATCACGCGCTTGCCGGGTAGCTGGGGCGGCGCCGAGGTGAACTCGGCGCGGTCCATCATATTGCTGGAGCACTGGGCGGAGCGCGACGAGAGCGACAAGGAAATCGCGGCGCGGGTGCGGGAAAAGCTCTCACAGCTGCCCGGTGTGCGGGCCTTCGTGTTTACCCCCGGCAGCCTGGGGCTGCGCGCCGACAGCCGGCCCGTGGAGATGGTCATCGGCGGTCCGGACTACGGCCAGTTGCAGGAGTGGCGGGACCTCTTGCTGCGGGCGCTGGAAGGCGAACCGGCCCTGACCGATCCGGACAGCGATTACCAGGAACGCAAGCCGCAGATGAACATCTCGGTGGACCGCGACCGCGCGGCCGCGCTGGGTGTTTCCCTGTCGGCCGTCGGCCGCACGCTCGAGACCATGCTGGGCTCGAGGCGTGTCACGACCTTCATAGAGCGCGGGCGGGAGTATAACGTGATTCTGATGGGCCGCTCCTCGGACCGCTCCAGCCCGGATGACCTGGCCAACCTCTATGTACGCTCCGAGCTGACCGGCCAGCTCGTGCCGCTGGCCAACCTGGTGCGGATTACCGAGACCGCCGGGCCGGGCGAACTGCGCCGCAACGACCGCATGCGGGCGATCACGATCGAGGCGGGACTGGCCCCCGGCGCCACGCTGGGCGAGGGTATCGCCGCGATGGAAGCGGCCGCGGGCGCCACGCTGCCGTCGGCGGCCAGGATCAGCTGGAGCGGGCAGAGCCGCGAATACCTGGAGTCGGGCAGTTCGCTCTACCTGACCTTCGCCTTGGCCCTGCTGGTGGTGTTCCTGGTGCTGGCTGCGCAGTTCGAGAGCTTCATCAACCCGCTGATCATCCTGGTGACCGTGCCGCTGGCGATGCTCGGGGCGCAACTGGGCCTGACGGCCTACGGCTCGTCGATCAACGTATTCAGCCAGATCGGCGCCATCCTGCTCATCGGGCTGTCGGCGAAGAACGGCGTGCTGATCGTGGAGTTCGCCAACCAGTTACGTGACCGCGGCCTGGAAATCGGCGAAGCCGTGCTGGAAGCCGCCACCGTGCGTTTTCGGCCGATCCTGATGACCAGCGCCGCCACGACTTTCGGCGCGTTGCCGTTGCTGCTGGGTAGTGGACCCGGCTGGGAATCGCGCCAACCGATCGGCATCGTCATCGTGTTCGGGGTCGCCATCTCGGCGGTGCTGACGCTGTTCATCGTACCGGCACTGTACGCGCTGTTCGCGCGCCGGACGTCTTCGCCGCAGGCGGTTTCGCGGCTGATCGAGCAGTTGCAGCGCAGCGAGGGCGATTGATGCCCATGCGGCAGTTGCGTCCGACGCCGCAAGCGGTACCATGTTCGCACTGAGCCGCAGCCCGGAACCGCATGGCAAATCACCGCATCTACCGCTACACATCGCTGGCCCGGCCGCCGAACCCCGCCGGGCGGGCGGGAAAGGTCGTGCTGTACCTGTTGCCGGCGGCGGCGCTGCTGGGCGTCGTGATGGGCTGGCTGCGGACGGCTTCCCTCGGCGGTGTCGCAGAATACGCGGCGGTTTTCACCCTGGTGCTTTATGGCGCCTGGGCGCTGGCCCGCGAACTGGACCCCGACGACTCGCCGGTATCGTTCATCAGCATGGCGCTCGGGTTGCTCGCCGCCCTGCTGGTGGAAGAGCCCGGGGTTTTCGTAGTCTACGTGACCATCGCCCTGGTGCGCCTGGTGAATCGGAGTTCCGGACTCGAACCCCGCCACAGCGATTCCGTCCTGCTGATGCTGGCGTCGATCGGCGTGATCTACCACAGCGCCTCCCCCCTCTTCGGCCTGGTCGCCGGTTTGGCGTTCGCGCTGGACGGCAGCCTGAAGAACGCCCGCCCGAGCCAGTGGGTATACGGCCTGGTGTGCATGGGCGCGACGGTCGTGTACATGGTGGACCACGATATCGGCCTGGCAGCGTTGCAGGCGCCCGATTCGCTGTTCGAGTGGATCGCCCTGTTGTTCATCCTGATTTTTGCGCTGGACACGCTGCTGATGAAGCGGGTCCGCACGCGCGGCGACGTCAACGGCCTGCGGTTGGACATCGCGCGCGTGCGCAGCGGCATGGCCGTTGGCGCGCTGGCGGCGCTGCAAGGCGTCACCCGGCCGGGTGAGGTGGTCGTGATCGTCGCCACCATCGCCGGCCTGTGTATCGGTATCGCGTTCCGGAAGGGCTTCAAGGTGCCCCCGGCCTGATTTTTTTCATCGTTATGAACGGAGAGGTCCAAATGAAACGATTGTTCCTGGTTCTGCTTTGCGTCACCCTCGCCCCGCTTGCCTGGGCGGGCGACGATTCGATCGAAAACCGCATCGGCGAGGCGATGGTCGGCGACCACCGGTCCGAGGCCAACATCGAGCGCAACCCATACCGCCACCCGCTGGAGACGCTGACCTTCTTCGGGCTCGAGGACGGCATGACGGTGATGGAGATCTGGCCGGGCGGTGGCTGGTACACCGACATCCTGGCGCCGGTCATGAACGGCCACGGCGCCTACGTCGCGGCTTCCTGGGACGTGGATGTACCCGACCAACCGGGCTACCGCTACCGCCTCGACGCCGCCCTGAAGGAAAAATTCGCCGCCGATCCCGAGTTGTATGGTGAACCCGCCGTGGTCGGTTTTTCGCCGCCGCAGTCGGCGTCGCTGGGCGAGGCGGATTCCGTCGACATGGTGCTCACGTTCCGGAATACCCACGGCTGGGTCAGCGACGGCCTCGCGGAGGCAATCTTCGCTGAATTCGCGCGCGTGCTGAAGCCGGGTGGAGTGCTGGGCGTGGTGCAGCACCGTGCCGACAACGGCACCGACCCGGCCGTGACGGCCGAGCAGGGCTATGTGTCGGAGGAAGCGGTCATCGCGATGGCGACGGCGGCCGGACTGGTGTTCGAGGCCAGCTCGGAGATCAACGCCAACCCCAACGACAGCAAGGAGCACGAGTTCGGCGTGTGGACGCTGCCGCCCTCCCTGCGCGCCTGCCGTGACATCGAAGACGAGGCCGAAAAGGCCGGCTGCCAGGCGAAGTACCAGGAAATCGGCGAAAGCGACCGCATGACGCTGCGCTTCCGCAAACCCCTCGGCTAGGAGGACTGGGCCCGCTCGAGGGCTTCGCTGGCGTCAAGCCAGTCGCCCTCGAGTTCCTCGATTGACGACCTGAGACCGGCCTGCTCGCGCAGCAGGCCGGTAATTTCTTCGGCTCGGCCGGCGTCCGTGTACAGGCTTGCGTCCGCCAGGCGCTCGTCCAGCGCGCCCAGATCGGCGCGCAGCGACTCGAGTTCCCGCTCGATCCGTCCCACCCGGTCGCTGAGCGGTTTCAGCCGTTTGCGCGCTTCGGCCGCGAGCCGGCGCTGTTCGCGGCGATCGGTTGTGTCTCCAGCCCGGGCGCCGCCGTTGCCCCCGTTCTCTCCGCCTTCCTGTTCCCTCAGCCAGGCGGCGTACTCGTCGATGCTGCGGTCGAACCGCTCGACGCCGCCGCCGTGCACCACCAGCAGGTCGTCGCAGACGCTGCGCAGCAGGTGGCGGTCGTGGGAGATCACGACGATGGCGCCGCCGTAATCCACCAGCGCGCGGCTCAGGGCCTGGCGCATTTCCAGGTCGAGGTGGTTGGTCGGCTCGTCGAGCAACAGCAGATTGGGTTTCGCGCGGATCATCAGGGCCAGCACCAGCCGGGCCTTCTCGCCTCCGGAGAACGGTGCGACCGGCTCGAAAATCCGCTCGCCGCCGAAGCCGAAACCGCCAAGGTAGCGGCGCAGTTCCGGCTCCGTGATGCCCGGCTCGATTCCACGCAGGTGTTCGGCGGGGCTGCGGCCGGGGTCCAGTTGGTCCAATTGGTGCTGGGCGAAGTAACCGATGCGCGTGTGCTGGCCCTGGCTGCGCCGGCCGTCCAGCAGGGTGCTGCCGTCGGCCAGCGCCTTGACCAGCGTGGACTTGCCCGCGCCATTGACGCCCAACAATCCGATACGGTCGCCGGCCGAAACGAGCAGGTCGATTCCGCTCAGTACGGGCGCGTCGTAGCCGGCCACGGCCTGTTCGAGTTGGACCAGGTGGTGCGGCTGGCGATCGGGCTCGAAGAAGCTGAAACGGAACGGGGAATCGACGTGCGCCGGTGCGATCCGCGTCATGCGCTCGATCATCTTCAGGCGGCTCTGCGCCTGCCGCGCCTTGGAGGCCTTGTAACGGAAACGGTCGACGTAGGATTGCAGGTGCCGGATTTCCTTCTGCTGCCGCGAAAACAGGGATTGCTGCTGCGCCAGCCGTTCCGAGCGCAGGGCTTCGAAATCGCTGTAGTTGCCGGTGTACAGGCGCACCGAGTGGTGCTCGATGTGGGCGATGCGGCTGCAGACGCCGTCCAGGAAGTCGCGGTCGTGCGAAACCACGATCAGCATGCCGGGGTAGCGCAGCAGCCAGCGCTCCAGCCAGAGGATCGCGGGCAGGTCCAGGTGGTTGGTGGGTTCGTCCAGCAGCAGCAGGTCGGAGCGGCACATCAGGGCCTGTGCCAGGTTCAGCCGCATGCGCCAGCCGCCCGAGAATTCTTCGACTGCGCGGGCGCCATCATCCGGCGCGAAGCCCAGTCCGTGCAGCAGGCGGCCGGCGCGCGCCTCGGCGCTGAAGCCGTCGATGGTCTCCAGCCGCTCGTAGAGATGGTGGGCCTCGTCGGTGCGGTGTTCGCGCTCGGCCGCGGTCAATCCGGCCTGGACCTCGCGCAGTTCCCGGTCGCCGTCGAGCACGAAATCGAGCGCCGACCTTGACCCGGCCGGCGATTGTTGCGAGACATGCGCGATCTCGAGACGCGGGTCCAGCAGGACCTCGCCCAGGTCGGGCTCAAGGTCGCCGAGCAGCAAGCGGAACAAGGAGGTTTTACCGCAGCCGTTGGCGCCGATCAGGCCGAGCCGCTGGCCGGCATGCAGCTGGAAGGTGGCGTCTTCGAACAGCAGTTTGCTGCCCACGCGCAGGCTCACGTTTTTGAGGTTCAGCACGGTGTTCGGGAAGCGGCCTCGGGAAGGGCGTTATTATAGCCGCAACAAACCGCGAGGCGCGCCGTGAGGAAATCCCTGCTGTTCATGCTGTTCGTGTTGCTGGTGCTGGCCGTTCGGCAGTGGGAGAGGCGGCCGATCACCCACCCGCCGGGTGTCCTGGTGCCCGAACCGCCACGCCAGGAAGCCCTGGCCGACGCCGGGCCGCTGCGCGTCGACGCTTTCACCCTGACGCCACGGGCGAACTTCCGGATCCGCGCCCGGGTGCTGTCGCGGGAAGATTATTACCTGGGGGACGAAGCGGACCTTTCCCCGGTCGACCTGGCGCTGGGCTGGGGCATGATGTCGGACCAGGCGGTGCTGGACCGGATCGACATCAGCCAGGGGGGGCGCTGGTACTTCACCCGCTACGAGTACCCGGCGCCGATCAGCGATGCGCAGATCATCCGCAACAGCGGAAACGTACACATGGTTCCCGCGAATGACTGGGTGCGGGATCGTCTCGACGACGTGCGGGTCGGGGACCTGGTGCAGGCCAGGGGTTACCTGGTGGATGTCGATCGTGACGACGGCTTCTACTGGCGCACTTCGCTGCGTCGCGACGACACCGGCGGCGGATCCTGCGAAATATTTTACGTAGAACAGATTCACATCGAGCCGCGTTCCTGAATTTTCCTGGCTACTGGACAGGGCCGAAAATTTCCGTCTATATTCAATCCCATAATGACAAGCGAGGATGGGAGAGTCATGGCGGAAAGTGAAAACCGGCAACCCGAAAAGGTGCCCGCAGAGGCGCGCCCGTTCGCGGCGCCCTGCAACGATCTGAGCCCTTCCGACACCCTGCGCTGGTTGCGTGCCGGAATGCGGGACTACCGTTCGGCCCTGGGTCTCAGCCTGGGTTGGGGGGGCTTCTGTTTCCTGTTGTCCTGGCTCGTGGTCTGGTTGGCCTGGAATATGGGTGGCCTGGCCTGGCTGATCGGCCTGGTGTCCGGTTTCGTATTCGTCGGCCCCCTGCTAGCTTTCGCGATGTACGCGATCAGCCGCAAGATCTGCATGGGCATCCAGCCCACGCTGATCGTCACCCTGCGCGCCATCCGGCGACCGATCGCCAATTCCATGGTGTTCGCCTGGGTGCTGCTGGTGGTGTTCCTGATCTGGGCGAGGGCGGCATCGATGGTGCATATCTTTTTTCCCGACACGGGCGCGGCGCGCCTGGAAGACCTCGCGCTGTACCTGGCCGTCGGCACGGCGGTGGGCGCGTTCTTCGCGGCGATTTGTTTCGCCGCCTCGGTGTTTTCACTGCCGTTCATCGCCAACCGCAACGTGGACGTGGTCACCGCGGTAGTTTCGAGCGTCAATGCGGTGTTGCGCAACCGCTGGACCATGCTGGTCTGGGGAATGATCGTGGTCGCGCTCACGGTCGTCGGCTTCGTGACCGCGATGCTGGGTTTCATCGTGATCATCCCCTGGTTGGGCTACGCGACCTGGCACGCTTACAGGGATACACTGATCGTCGACCAGTGGGAAGTTCTGCCAATGTCAAGTTGATGTTGCAGGGGGTAAGAAGTCAGCTATGATTAAGGTGTGACCCACGCACAGTCCCCCCCAATTTCCTGTGTACGGGGCCGCACGGCCCCAGTGGGTCACACTCTCTTATGGTACAGGCAGGCCGGGGTCAGGGTAGTTCCACTACCCTGACCCCGCGTTAACCTGGTCGCCGCTGACGCGCCTGCTACTTGAGGCCGAGCCGCTCGTGCATCACGGGGCTGGTGGTGGTGTACTGCACCCTGACTTTCTGGTCCGGCCGCAGGTGCGCCTGGATACCGAACGCGGCCAGGGCGGCCTCGTGGAAACCGCTCAGGATCAGCTTTTTCTTGCCGGGGTAGGTGTTGATGTCTCCGACGGCAAAAATGCCGGGGACGCTGGTCTGGAATTTCTCGGTATCGACCTGCACCTGCCGCCGGTCGATCTCCAGGTCCCAGTCGGCGATGGGGCCCAGGTTGGGGGAAAGGCCCCAGAAAACCAGGACCTCTTCGGCATCCACGTGCTGCTCTTCGCCGTTCGGACCGACCACGTCCAGGCCGGTGAGCCGGCCGTCTGTCTCGAGCACGGCCCGCGCATTGCCCTGCATCTCCGTCAGCTTGCCCCCGCGCGCCAGCGCCTTCATCTTTTTCACCGACGCCGGTTGCGCGCGGTATTCCGGCCGGCGGTGGACCAGACTGATGTGTTCGGCGCGATCGTGCAGTTCCAGGGCCCAGTCGAGCGCCGAGTCGCCCCCGCCCAGGATCGCCAGTTTCCGACCCGCGAAGCGCTCCGGTTCGCGCACACGATAATGAATTTGAGAACCCTCGTAAGGTTCCGCGCCGCGGGCGCGCAGGCGCCGGGGCTGGAAAGCGCCCAGGCCGGCCGCCAGCACCACCGTGGCCGTGTCGAAACGCGTGCCCGCGGAGGTTTCCAGCAGAAAACGCCCGTCTTCCTTGTGCTCGAGTGTTTTTACCAGCTGGCCCAGGTGGAACTCGGGCGCGAAAGGTTCGATCTGCTTCAACAACCGGTCCACGAGTTCCTGCGCCCCGACCACCGGAAACGCCGGAATGTCGTAGATCGGCTTGTCCGGGTAGAGTTCGGCCAATTGCCCGCCGGCCTGCTTGAGCGAATCCACGATGTGCGCACGGATGTCGAGCAAGCCGAGCTCGAACACCTGGAACAGGCCGCTGGGCCCGGCACCGATGATGACGACGTCTGTCTGGATGGTCATGAAATTCCTGCCTGGTTTTCTTTCGGGGGCCGGTTTTTCGCCGGCGCGTGATCTGATACCTTGAGCCATTCCTGCCGGATTCAACACCGAAAGAGCGGCCTCATGCAACAAAGACGGGAAATCAAGCTCGAAGCGTCCTGGAAGGAGCGCCTGGCGGGCGAATTCGAGCAACCCTACATGACCGCCCTGCGGGGGTTCCTGCTCGACCGCAAGCGCAATGGCGCGGTCATTTACCCGCCGGGCCCGTTGATTTTCAACGCGCTCGATTCCACGCCCTTCGACCGGGTCAAGGTCGTGATCTTCGGTCAGGATCCCTACCACGGGCCGGGTCAGGCGCACGGGCTGTGTTTCTCGGTGCCCGATGGCGTCGCGGTGCCGCCTTCGCTGCAGAACATCTACCGGGAGATCGGCGAGGACCTGGGTGTTCGGCCGCCCGCGAACGGAAACCTGCAGGCCTGGGCCGACCAGGGGGTGCTGCTGCTCAACGCGGTGCTGACGGTGGAGCGCGGCCAGGCCAGCGCACACCAGGGTAAGGGCTGGGAACGGTTCACCGACCGGGTAGCGCAGGCGCTCAACGCCGAACGGGAACACCTGGTTTTCCTGCTGTGGGGCAGTTACGCGATGAAAAAAGGTTCGGTCATCGACCGCGACCGTCACCTGGTGCTGACGGCTCCGCATCCCTCGCCGCTATCCGCGCACCGGGGGTTCTTCGGCTGCCGGCATTTCTCCAAGGCCAATGCCTGGCTGGAACAACACGGCATGCAGCCGATCCGCTGGGCCTAGTTCTCCGCGCGGACCCGCGACAGTCCGTGGTCTATGGGCATCCAGCCGACGTGGTTGTCCATATAGGCGTTGGCCGCCGGCACACGGTCGATCGGGCCGTCGATACAGGCCAGGGCGACGTGTGTCTCGCCGGGCCAGCGCGTCGACTCGAACAGCATCGTGCTGCCGCAGGTGCTGCAGAAGCCGCGTCTCGCTCCGGGTGACGATTCGTACCAGTGCAGGTGGTGGTCGCCGGTCAGTAACTCGAAGTGATCGCTCTCGAAGCCGACCCAGGTGACGTAACCCGCCCCGTGCGCGCGCCGGCACATGCTGCAGTGACAGTGGGCGCACCATTTGCTGGGCAGTTGCAATTGGAATTCAATCGCGCCGCAGAGGCAACTGCCGTTCACGGTGTTCGCTCCGTTCATGGTCTTCACCTCAATTCATCAGGATGTACGTGGCCAGTCGTATCCATAATAGCAACAGAAACACGCAACTGACGGCATAAGCGGCAAACCGATGGTTGACGTCGTTGTAGCTGCAGTGGATCAGGCTGTGGACGTAACGTGCGCCGACATAGCCCCAGGCGAGCAGGACCATCAGCGTGTCCTGGAGCAACAGCGTCAGCGCGAGCAGGATCGCCACGTAGAACAGCACGGGCATCTCGAAGAGGTTCTTCAGGTTGTTGGATGCCGCGGCGGAGTCCGGCAGCAGGGCGTGACCCTCGGCGCGATCCTTGAGTTTTCGCACGTCGATACGCTTTTGCATGATTTCCGGGATGCGGCGCGCGAACAGGTAGAACCAGACCAGGAACGTCAGCAGTACCTGGGCCAATAGCGGAAGCACGAGCGGTTTCAAGAACATGGCGGGTTCCGGGGCGACGAAGTGACCGCAGCGATTCTAGCAGACCCCGGCGGCCGCGCCGATCAGGGTCGGCTGCGGCGCGGGACCAAGCGCTCCGGCATGCTGAAGGTACGCTCGCCGCCGCCGCCACAGCTGCGGAACATCATCACGTGTTCCACCAGTGGTTCCATGGGATTCCAGGGCAGGGCGCGGCCGCACAGGGTCGTGCCGCTCGGCGTCCGGATCACGACGTTGTGGCTGCCGTCGGCCGCCAACCAGCGGTCGACGATTTCGGTTTCGGCCGGTACATAGGCATCGCTGAAGCGGTCCTCCCCGGTCGTGATGGTGGGCGGCGTGGCGGGCGGAACGAACTCGCCCAGCCGGCGTGCCGGCTCCGCGGGGAGGGTCCATTTCGGTTGCCTCGCCGCTTCGAGCATGTCCCCTGCGCTCGGCAAGCGCGGGGGCGGCGTGGCTTCTTGCCGCGGCACGGGGACGGGTGGCGTGGGTCGCTTTTGCGCGGTGACGCTGACCGGGTCGGGGACGGGCAGGGGGGCGGCCGCCGGCGCCGGCAGCGGCAAGGGGCGCAGGAGGGACACGATGAGCGAACGGTCGATCGGGGCCTGGCCCTTCGGGTAGCCGAGGGGCAGCAACAAGGCGGCCGCGTGCAGGAGCACGGCCAGGCCGAGCCAACGTCCAAACCCCTTGTCGATGTCCTTGGCCCGGCGAATCCGTACCCCGTTCATGCGGGGAATTATGCCAAGGGGGCGATTAAGAAGCCGTTAAGTGCTTACCGTCCCAGCATGTGCGGGCAGACCAGCACGACGCCTTCGGCGGTTACCTTGAAACGCTCGGCGTCCTCGGCGTGGTTCTCGCCGATCACGGTCCCGTCCGGAATCACGCAGCGCTTGTCGATGATGGCCCGGGTGATACGGCAATGCCTGCCGATCTGGGCCTGGGGCAGAACCACGGCCTGGATGACCTCGCTGCCCTCGTCCACCGTGACGCTGGAGAACAGCAGGGACTGCTTCACGTAGGCGCCGGACACGATGCAGCCGCCTGAAACCATCGAGTTGGTCGCCATGCCGATGCGCCCGGAATCGTCCAGCACGAACTTCGCCGGCGGCAGTTGCTCCTGGTAAGTCCAGATCGGCCACTCGGCGTCGTACAGGTTCAGTTCCGGGTGCACGTACACCAGTTCCAGGTTGGCGCGGAAATAGGCGTCCACGGTTCCCACGTCGCGCCAATAGCTCTGGGCGCGCGTCTTCACGTCGTGGAAGGGGTAGGCGAAGACCCGGTGCGTATTAATCAGCTTGGGGATGACGTCGTG
>Ga0180435_10002955_pt1 | contig 17196 bp, 16 predicted proteins | sample SS_ome_3_FD_132467 | JGI IMG/M metagenome (GOLD analysis project Ga0180435, IMG submission 132467) | Hypersaline lake sediment archaeal communities from the Salton Sea, California, USA - SS_3_S_1 metaG | ecosystem: Environmental > Aquatic > Non-marine Saline and Alkaline > Hypersaline >...
AACTCCTCGCCGCTCGCGAGCGCGTCGCCCGCGAGGGCGGCGTCGTGGATCATCTTCGAGTCCATGTCCCGACCGGCGAGGATGTCGGCCTTGAGCGAGGACTCGCGGCCGGACTCGACCGCTTCCTTCATCCGCCGTGTGACCGCGGTGGCCGAGGCGTATGCCTCGATGCACCCGCGCGCGCCGCACCCGCACATGGGCCCTTCGAAGTTGATGGTCATGTGGCCCAACTCGGCGCCCGTGTCGGACACGCCGCGCCAGAGTTCGCCGTTGATGACGATGCCGCCGCCGATGCCCGTCCCGAGCGTGAGGAGAATGGCGCATTTCGAGTCCCGCGCCGCGCCGGCCCACGCCTCGCCGAACGCCGCGACGTTCGCGTCGTTCTCCACGAAGACCGGCATGCCCGCCAGCGGCGCAAGCATGTCGCTGAGGCGGACGTCGCGCCAGCCGAGGTTCGGCGCCTCATAGATGAGCCCGATCCCGCTGTCGAGCGGGCCGGGCGAGCCGACGCAGACGCCGGCCGAGTCGGCCTTCTTCATCCCCGCCTCGGCGACAAGCTCATCCGCCAGCGCGGCGATTCGTTTGATGACGTGCTCGGCACCGCCCTGCGCCTCGGTCTTGACGCTCTTCTTGGCGACGACCGTTCCGTCCGGCCGGACCAGCCCGCCTTTGATGTTCGTGCCGCCCAGGTCGATTCCAACCGCGTAGGATTTCATAGGTGCTCCTCGTCCGCGCCCAGGTTGATGAAGCGTGGCAACTCCTTCTTGAGCTTGCGAAACGCCTGGCCGCGATGGCTGACGGCGTCCTTTTCGTCCGGCGAGAGCTCGGCGCAAGTCCGGCCCCTGTCCGGCAGGAGACAAATCGGGTCGTATCCGAACCCGTTCGTACCGCGCGTCCGCTCGGCGATGGTCCCTTCGAGAGCGCCATCGACGGTCACGAGGAGTTCGCCCGGCCGCGCGAGCGCGGCGACGGTCCTGAACCGCGCGGTCCGCCGCTCCGGCGAAACGCCCTGCATTTCGGCCAACACCTTCTCGATGTTCCGCGCGTCGTTCCCGTGCTCGCCGCCGTACCGGGCCGAGACGACACCCGGCCTGCCTTCGAGCGCGTCGACCTCGAGGCCCGAGTCGTCGGCGACGACCGTCTCGCCCAGCGCGTCGGCGAGTTCCGTGGCCTTCTTGATCGCGTTCTCCTCGAACGTCGTCCCGTCTTCGACGACCTCGGGCGCGTCCGGGAAGTCGTCGAGCGTGAGCAGGCGAAGCCCGTCGGCCTCCAGGATGCGGGCGATCTCCCGACACTTCTTTCTGTTATGCGTGCCGATGACGATGGTCGCGGTCATCCTTTTCCTAGCGCCTGTCTCTGCAACCTGATGAGTTTCCGGATGCCGCCCGTGGCCATGCTTATCAGCCGGTCGAGGTCGTCCCTGCCGAACGGGCGGTGCTCGGCAGTGCCCTGCACCTCGACGATGCCACCCTTGCCGGTCATCACGACGTTCATGTCGACCTCGGCCTTCGCGTCCTCCTCGTAGCAGAGGTCGAGCAGGACGCGGCCGTCGACGACGCCGACGCTCACGGCGGCGACGGGCGTGACGACCGGCCGCCTGGTTATCAGGCCGTCTTTCCGCATCTTCGCGAGCGCGTCGCACAGTGCGACGAACGCGCCGGTAATGGCCAGCGTCCGCGTGCCGCCATCAGCCTGTATGACGTCGCAATCGAGGTACACCGTCCGTTCGCCGAGCAGTTCGCGCTTGACGACGGCCCGGAGCGAGCGGCCGATAAGCCGCTGTATCTCCTGGCCGCGTCCGTCGGGCCGGCCGCGCCTGATGTCGCGCGTCCGCCGCGTGTGCGTCGATGACGGGAGCATGTCGTACTCCGCGGTGACCCAGCCCGCGCCGGTCCCGGCCAGGAACGGTGGGACGGACTCCTCACACATCGCGGTACACAGTATCCTGGTGTCGCCGGCCGAGATGAGAACCGATCCGGGCGCGTGTTTCGTGTAACTGCGGACGATCTTGATCGGCCGCAGTTGGCTGGCTCGTCGTCCGTCCGGGCGTTTCTTCATTCCGCGCCCCCGACGCCGAGCAGGTGGAAAAGCAGGGCCTTCTGCGCGTGGAGCCGGTTCTCGGCTTGGTCGTAGACGATGGAGTTCGGGCTGTCGATAACCTCGTCGGTGATCTCGTCGCCGCGGTGGGCCGGGAGGCAGTGCATCACGAGCGCGTCCCGCGGCGCGAGCTTCATCAACGCGCCGTTCACCTGGTACGGCCGGAACTTCTTCTTGCGCTCCTCGGCCTCGCTCTCCTGGCCCATGCTGGCCCAGACGTCGGTGTAGATGACGTCGGCCGACCTGACCGCTTTGCGCGGATCTCGGATCATTTTCACCGGCGGCTTCCTCCGCAGTTTTTTCGCCGCGGCCGAGACGAACGACTCCTCGAAGTCGTGCCCCTCCGGCGCGGACAGAACGAACTTCATGCCGAGTTTCGTGCACAGCATCGCGAGCGAGCGGGCGACGTTGTTGCCGTCGCCGACGAACACGAGCGTCAGCCCCTTGAGCGTCCCGAGCTTCTCCCGGACCGTGAAGAGGTCGGCGAGCGCCTGGCATGGGTGGGCGGAGTCCGAAAGCCCGTTGATGACGGGCACGGTCGCGTGGCAGGCGAGCGTCTCGACGTTCCTGTGCGCGAACGTCCTCAGCATGACGGCGTCGACGTAGCGGGACATTACGTTCGCCACGTCCTTGACGCTCTCGCGCTTGCCGAGGCCGATTTCCTCGCCCCGGATGTCGATGGCGTGCCCGCCGGCCTGGATCATCGCCGACTGGAACGAGAGCCGGGTGCGCATCGACGGCTTCTCGAAGATCATTCCCAGCACACGGCCGGCGAGTGCGGTGCTGAGGACGCCCTGCCCCATCTGGGCCTTGGTGTCGGCGGCGATCCGGTAGAGTAGCTCGACCTCGTCGTCGGACAGGTCGGCGACCGTCACGAAGTGTCTCAGCTTGTTCTTGGTCATTTCTCTCCACCGTGTGTTTTCAGGGCGTCGCGCAATATCGCGAGCCCCTCGTCCAGTTCCGACTCGGTCACCGTCATCGAGGGGAGGAAGCGGATGACTGTGTCGTGCGTGCAGTTGATGAGCAGGCCGTTTTCCATGCAGGTCTTGACAATCGGCGCGCCGGGCACGGTCAGCTCGGCGCCGACCATGAGGCCGCGCCCCCGGACCTCCTTGATCAAGCCGGTCTCGCGGCCCAGTTCGCGGAGCTTGTCGCGCAGGTGCTTGCCCGCGGCGCGTGTGCGTTCGAGCAGGCCGTCCTCTTCGACGGCCTCGAAGACGGCGATGGCGGCGGCGCAAGCGAGCGGGTTGCCGCCGAACGTCGAGGCGTGGAGGCCCGGCACGATGGCGTCGCCGATGTCGGGGCGCGCGACGATGGCACTCATCGCCAGCCCGCCGGCGAGCGCCTTGGCGAGTGTCATGATGTCCGGCTCGACGCCATAGAGCTTGTGGGCGAAGTATTCGCCCGTGCGGCCGCCGCCGGTCTGGACCTCGTCGAAGATGAGCAGGACGTCGCGGCCGTCGCAGAGGTCCCGCAGTTTCGCGACGTATGATTCATCGGCTACGTTGACGCCGCCCTCGCCCTGGATCAGCTCGAGCATCACGGCGCACGTCTCGCCGTCGACGGCCCTTGCGGCCGCATCGATGTCGTTGAAGGGAACGTGCGCGAACCCCGGCGAGAGCGGCTCGAACCCCTTGTGGTATTTGTCCTGCCCGGTCGCCGTGATGGCGGCCAGCGTGCGCCCGTGGAAGGAGTCGAGCATGGTGAGGACTTTGTACCGGCCGGGCCTGGTGAAGATGCGGGCGAACTTGACGGCCCCCTCGATGGCCTCGGCGCCGGAGTTGCAGAAGAAGCACTTCCCGCCGAACGAGTTGGCCGAGATGAGCCGCGCGAGCTCGCCCTGCCACTCGTTGTAGTAGTTGTTGGCGACGTGGATGAGCCGCCCGGCCTGGCGCTTGACGGCCTTCACCACCTTCGGGTGGCAGTGGCCGAGCCCGTCGCAACCCCAGCCGGGGAAGAGGTCGAGGTAGGTCCGGCCCTCGGAGTCCCGGACGCGGGACCCCTCGCCCTTGATGATGACGACGTCGTTCCGCGTGTAGTTCGGCACGACGTGTTTTTCGTACGAATCGATGATTTGTCGCGTCTTCACTGTTTGCTCCCATTGCGCCTGGACCGGCCCAAGCCGTGCAGGATCAGCGTACCGACGCCCTTCTTGGTGAAGATTTCGACGAGTAGCGAATGCGGCACACGCCCGTCGATGATGTGCGCCCTGCGGACGCCGGCGTCGAGCGCCGCGATGCAGGCCTTGACCTTCGGCGTCATCCCGCCCGAGATATGGCCGGATGCGATGGACTTCTCGGCCTGCGCCTCGGTGAGCCGGTGGACGAGCTTCGGCTGGCCGTTGGACCCGGGCACCATGATTCCCGGCACGTCGGTCAAGAGCACGAGCTTTTCGGCCTTCATTGACGCCGCGATCACCGAGGCGGCCGAGTCGGCGTTGCAGTTGAGGACTTCGCCGTCCGGGCCGGTCGCGAGCGGCGCGATGACTGGCACGGTGTGGTCCGCCGTCGCGGCCCGTATGCGGTCCGCGTCCGCGCCGGTGACACGGCCGACGAAGCCGAGACTTTCGCCGTGCCGGTCGGGCCCCTCGGCCTCCGAGACGGTCAGGCGCTCGGCCCGCAGGCAACGGACCTTTGTGCTCGTAAGACTCACGGCCTTGTTGCCCAGCGCCTGGATCGCCTTGACCAGCTTCCGATTGACCGTGTTGACAAGCACGTCCTCCACAACCCGCAGTGTCTCCTCGTCGGTGTACCGGTGGCCGTGCACGAACCTCGTCTTGACGCCGCGCCGTTCGAGCTCCTGTGTGATGAACTTGCCGCCGCCATGGACGAGCACGGGCAGCATGCCCACCTGCGTCATAAAGGCCACGCTGAGAAGCACGTTGTGGAGTTCGGCGTCGTCGATGGCGCTGCCGCCGTACTTGATCACGATGACCTTGTCGTGGAAGGAGCGTATGTAGGGCAGGGCCTCTACAAGCACGGATGCCTTTTGAATCGCCTCTTCCACAGCATTTCCTCGACCGGATGGGCGGGATTCTACCACCGCCCGGCCGTGCAATCAAGGCCCGGAATCGCTAAAGCGGCCGCCATTCAAACCGATAACCAATGCACGAACAGCCGCTTTGCGGCGGAGGAGCCGCAGCATGATGAGAGCACATGAGATTTCGCGCCTGCTGACCGCATCCCGAGAGCATGCCTCCCCGCCAGAACGATGGCGCCCCAGGGCGCGGTCCGAAGAGGAGTTCCGCGTACTGGCCGTCTGCGAGCCCGGCCCGCTCGAGGAGAAGCTTCTCCAGACCGCAAAGGGCCTGGGGGAGGATATCCGATTCGCCCGGTCCTTTGCCGACGCGCTCCAGATGAACCGGGAACGGATATACGACATCATCATCCTCGCCAGGGTGAGAAACGCCGCGATGGCCCGGGGCTTCGTCCGTGAATTCAACAGGAAGAACGGCCACACGGTCATCATCATCGTCGCGCCCTACTCGGAATACGAGCAGTTGACGGAGGCGATGGTCGAGGGCGCGTATGACTTCATGCCCGACAGCGCGGACGACCGCCAGCTCAAGCTGACAATGAGCCGTGCGATCGGACACGCCCGCCTCAGGCGCAGGAGCAACGAGCTGGAGCGTGTGCTCGACGTGCAGACGTCGTCGCTCAGGCAACGGCTGCGAGAGCTCACCGTGCTCAACGAAATGGCCCGGGACCTCGCCTCGGCCCACAACGTGGACGAAGTTCTCGGGCGCACACTGCGGCGCGTGCTCAATGCATTCGGCTCCGAGTGCGGCTCTTTCCTCGTCCTCGACCCCGGGGCGGAAGAGTTGGTCGTCCGGGCCGCCGAGGGGCCGACGGCCAGCGACCTCGTCGGGCTCAGACGGAAGCTGGGCGAGGGCGTCTCGGGCAAGGTCGCCCGCGCCAGGCACCCCGTCCTCGTCACCGACATCGAGAACGACCGCCGGTTCAAGTCCGACGCGCTGATCCACGTCAATCCCGAACGTTGCCGTTCGCTCTCGTTTATCGCGGTGCCGCTCATACACCGCGGACGACTGCTCGGCGAGATAAACATCACCTCGAAAAACTCCGGCGAAGCGTTCACGCAGGACGACCTGCGCCTGCTCTCCATACTCGGGGCGCACGTGGCGAGCGCCATAAGCGCCGCCCTCGTGACGGAAGACCTGAAGAAGACGAACGAAGTCCTCGCGAAGGAGGTGCGTACGGCCCGGAACGACCTGGCCGAGGCCGGCCGGGAACTGGCGAAGCACGAGAACCTCACGCACGCGGTGGGACGCAGCGTCCCCGCGGCGCTGGCCGCGTTCGACGCTGAACTGAACGTCACGTTCGCCAACAACGCCGCGGCCGACATGTTCGCCCTGAAAAACGGCGACTCGCTCAAGAACCTCGCGGCCGGGTCCGACCTCACGCCCCTGGGCCGGACGGTGGCTCAGGCCATCGAAAACGGCTCGACAATAGTCATGCCGCTTGGCGAAGGTGTCCGGGGCTGCTGCTCCGACGCCCGTGCGAGCGTCGTGGTCGCGCCGTTCCACGATGCAGACGGCAAGGTGTCGGGCGGAACCATCACCGTGGCGCCCCGGGACTGCCGGCTGTTCCGCTCACAGATGAAACAAAAGGAGAAGAACCAGTGACAACCAAGGCACGAGTCCTGGTGCTCGACGACGACGAAATCGTCCTGCGCTCGCTCGTCGAATTCCTGAAGACCGAAGGCCACGAGGCGCGCGGCGCCCGCACGGTCAACGAAGCCAGGAGCGCAATCGACGGCGCGCCGCTTGACCTCATTCTCGCCGACGTCTACCTGTCCGACGGCACCGCTTTCCAACTGTTGGAAGACGTCACGGAAAGCCATCCCAAGCTGGACGTCGTCCTCATCACGGGATACGGAACGATCGACGACGCCATCCACGCCATCAAGAGCGGCGCGTCGGACTACATCACGAAACCGCTGGTCGACAGCGAAATCCGGCTCGTGATCGAAAAGACGATGAGACGCCATCACCTGAAGGAAGAGACGGAAGACCTTCGGGCGACGGCGCAGGGCGAATTCGGCCTCGACCACATCGTGTGCGAGGACCCCGAAATGGACAAGGTGGTCCGCATGGCGAGGACCATGGCAAACACGCAGACGACCGTCCTCATCACGGGCGAAAGCGGAACCGGCAAAACGATGCTCGCGCGGGCGATGCACTTCGCCTCGGCCCGGGCGGACGGTCCGTTCGTCGAGGTCTCGTGCGGGGCGCTGACCGAATCACTGCTCGAGAGCGAACTCTTCGGCCACGAGGCCGGCGCGTTCACCGGCGCGACCCAACGGAAGAAGGGCAAGTTCGAAGCCGCCGACGGCGGCACCATCTTCCTCGACGAGGTCGCAACCGCCTCGTCCTCACTCCAGGTGAAATTGCTCCGGCTGATCCAGGACTCCTGCCTGGAACGCGTCGGCGGAACGGAAACCATCCGCGTCGACGTGCGCGTCATCCTCGCGACCAACGTCGACCTGGCCAGAGAGGTGAGCGAAGGCCGCTTTCGCGAAGACCTCTACTATCGCATCAACGTCGTCCCGATAGGCATCCCGCCTCTGCGGGAGCGGCCGGACGACATACCCGTGCTCGCCCGACGCCTGATCCGAAAGCACGCCGCCGAGGCCGAAAGAACCGCCCAGGACATCGCGCCGGCGGCGCTCGACGCGATGCTCCGGTACGATTGGCCGGGCAACGTCCGTGAACTCGAAAACGCGGTCGAACGGGCGGTCCTGATGTGCGGCGACGAAACGGTCGATGTCTCGGACCTGCCGGCCGAGTTGTCCCAGCCCGCCGCCCTGCCCATGCCCCCCGAAACCGAGGGCGTCCGGCCGCTCAAGGAAGCCCTGCGCGGGCCGGAGCGGGAGATCATACGCCGGGCACTGGAGTACGCGCGCGGCAACCGCGACGAGGCCGCAAAGCTTCTCGGCATCAACAGGTCAACGCTGTTCTACAAAATGCGGAAACTGCGCGTGGCGGAGCGGGCGGCCGCAGTGTAGGCGCCCTTCATTCATTCACGGGCGGAACGGCGAGCACCTCCGACTGCCATGTGCCGCGCTTGGTGCTCATGATGCTGACGGTGACCTCCTGCGTCTCCGCGTCGAGGATGAACGTCTCCTCGGGCTTGTCGCCAAACACGAAGACCCGCTGGCCCACGTTTCTCCCCTCGTTGTTCACGAGATCAAACCTCTGCACAAAATCGTCCGGTCTGGTCGGATACTTGTCCACCTTCACCGTGACCCGGCGCCCGTCGAAAAGGATCGAAACCTCGACGTCCTTCCACGGGCCGGGATTGGCCGCGCCGGACGGGCCGGGCGCCGGCTTGTCGGGCCACAGGTATCGGCAACCGGCCGGCATCACCAGGGCGGAACAAAAAAACACCAACACTCCCACGGACCGGAACCTGCTCATGCGGCACCTCCTGCTTGGCAACCGTACTTTCCGGCGGAGCCCGGCAAGTCGAATCTCAACGCTGAATTAGTATACTGCGAAAATGGGCGGCGCGGCAACCAAAATCCCACGTTTCGGGGGAAACCGAACGCGGAGGCACGGGGGCCGGACGCCCCCGTGCCCCCGGCTATGATCCTACCTCTTCAGCATGATCCGGGACTGTCTCGCGTTCGCGTCGTTGTGCACGACGTACTCGTAGTGCCAATCGAACCTCGTCCCGGGCTTGACGTCGAACGTGTACTCGACCGTGTGATAGTCGTGCAGTTTCGCCACCTCGGCCTTGAAGTCCACGTCGCCGTCGATGACGCGCCGCACCTCCAGCCGTACGGGCTTGTCCTTATGGTTGCGGAATTCCTCGGACCAGCGCTGTCTCTCGTCCCAGCCGATGACATAGTTGTGCACCGGATGGAACTTGAAGTTGAACCGCTCGACGCCCAGCCGCTTCGATTCACAGACCAGCTCGTCGTCCGTGCCGACGTTCAGCTCGATGTCCTCCTTGATGGGCACGTAGCGGATGCTCTGCTGGCCGAGGAAGGCGAGCCCGTCGCGGCCGTTGTCGCGGAACGTCCGGACCAGCCCGTCCGGGAGCGGCGTCGTGCCGAGCTTGTGCTCCTCGTCATTCTGGAGCAGGAAGAACCGGACCGGGCGCGGGCCGTACTCGTGGGGCCGCAGGCGATAGAGGATGTCGAACTTCACCTGCCGCCCGCTGAAGCTCAGCATCCGCTTCGACCAGTCGTGCGGGACCGTTTGCTCGCCCTCGATGGTATAGATGAAGTACTCCGAAAGCCCTTCCTTGACTATCTCGGGCGCGCGTCCCTTCCCCTCGTCCCGCCTGTCGAAGTCGGCGACGGCCTCTTTCATGACCTGCCGCCTCATCCGGGCGTACCCCGCCGTCTGCGGCGCCGGGACCTGGATTCCGCGCCGCGCGAGGTCCTGTATCTTCTCCACAAGGTTCACCACGCCGACCACGAGCCGGACCTGAGCGTTCTCGTAGTCCTCGCCCGACCGGTTGTATATCTGCACGTACCCGTCGAAGCTCATCGCCGTCTCCTTCGGATCCGCGATGACGACGTAGTCGGCCGACCACGTGATGCCGCTCGTGAAGTACGTTATCTGAAACCTCACCTGCCCCTCGATCTTCGACTCGATGTTCCAAATGAGGTGCTGTGGCTTGTCGCCGGGGAACGTGGTGTCGAGAATTTCGATCTGGTCTTCTTTCTCCGTGACGCGGATGTCGACCGAGGTCGGGTCGATGAGCGTCCCGGCCCACGAATACTGGATGCGGTTGATGCCCTTCTTGAGCGTCAAGCTCCGCGTCTCGCGGACGAGCGTCAGGTCCTCGGAGTTGTAGATGGTAAGCTGGACGCTGTCGCGGGGCGGGACGGTGGCGAGGTCTATGTTCTTCGCGAGGCCCGGTGCGGCAAAGAGAGCCGCGGCCACAGTCAGGAGCGCCAGTCTCAAAACATGTCTCGTCGCTCTCATCGTATCTTCCTCCTTACCATTCGTTCTTGAGCATTATGTGAAGGGTCACGACGACCGGCTCGACCTTGCCGTCGCCCTTCGGCGCGGCCGCGAGCGGAATGTGGCATTCGAGCGTGGTCGAGTCCTTCCGTTCCGTCCGGTTGCCGGGCGGGCTCGTGCCGGCCCGCAGAAGCTCCCACTCCGCGTCGTGGTTCTTCCGGCCGCCGAACTGGTCACGCAGCCGGTTCGTGTCCTCCACGATGTCGAGCACAAGGTCGGAACTCTTGAAGTTCTCTATCGTGTACTGGATAACCAGCTCCTGGTTGAACAGGTTGCCGTTGACGCGGTGCCGCACGTTCTTGGCGATCTTGCGGTTGACCACGGCGTCGCGGGCGAGCCCCAGGTAGAGCTTCATCTCGTCGTCGATCGGTGTGAACCGGCCCCAGTCCTCGCCGATGAACGCCTCGCCGCCGTGCCCGTCCTTCTGGAAGATGCGGACCTTGCCGAACTGAAGGGGAAACTGCCCCATGTTGTGCTTCTCGTCGTTCACGAGGACGTAACGCATCTCGACGTAACGCTGGTCCGGTTCGTTCGGGACCGGCGGGCACGTCCACCAGTTGAACGTGTAGGTCTTCTCGATGGGGACCTCCGTGAACTTCGATATGAGCATCTGCTTCGCCTCGTTCAGCCCCACCTCCCTGTGGAAGTAGTTGCCGAAGCCCGCCCATATGCCCGACGTGCCGAACTCCTCGCCCGAAAGGTTGTCCAGCCGGATGTACTCCCTCAGCGTCAGCGTCGACTCGTCATTCTCGGCGACCGCGCGGTAACTGAACGACCGGTTCAGGTTCGCGACCAGGTAGCTGATGCGGATGCGCGCGGCGAACGGCCGCTCGGCATATACGTCCCAGACGAGCGCGTTCTCGCCCGGCGGATACGCCACGGTGATGACGCGGATCATCTCGACCTTGCCGTCCGGCCGGACCACGGACGCCGGGTCGTCCTGCCCCTTCGGGCGAAGCGGCATCTCGACGATGCGGAACTGAATCGTCCCCTTGTCGATCGCCGTGTTCGACCACGAAAAGTCCACGTGGTTGTGGCCCCCGAGGAGCGTCACGATCCGCTCCTCCTCACCAGCGTCGCGTTCGCATTCTCGAGCTGAATCTCGACCCGCTCGCGGACCGGCAACGTCACGAGCTTGATGCGGCCGAACGCGGGCGCCGCCCACCCGGCCATGGCCAGGATCAACGCCGCCAGCGCCACTTCAATACGCGCCTTCCTTTTCATCGTCGTCTCCTTTCCCAACTGATACGGTTGTCGTCGTCCGATCCTTTAGACGCGCGTCGACGCCGCCGGTTCCGGAAAAGTTCCGCCGTTCCTGTGCCGGTTGACAACACCGTTCCCGGCGCAGGCGATATCTCACGCGTGCGGGTTCGTTTTTGTTGTTTCCCACTCCCCTCCTCCCCGGTATAATGTCCGGTCAGGACCCTGGTGGGACGATGAGATGTTCACGCGCGCAATCGTGCGGACGCCGGGCGAGAACTTCTGCGACGGGATAACGACGTCGCGCCTGGGCCGCCCAGACCGCCGGAAGACGCTCGAACAGCACACCGCCTACTGCGACGCGCTGCGCGACTGCGGCGTCGAAGTGAGCGTACTCACAGCCGACGAGCGCTTCCCCGACGGTTGCTTCGTCGAAGACACGGCCGTCGTCACCGAGGATTGCGCCGTTATCGCGCGACTCGGCGCGCCGGAGCGGCGGGGTGAGGAGGAAGCGATCGCTGACGCGCTGGCGGCGTTCCGCCCGTTGCGGCGCATCGAGGAGCCGGCAACGCTGGACGGCGGCGACGTGATGCGCGTCAGCGACCAGTTCTACGTCGGCCTGTCGAAACGAACCAACGCCGAGGGCGCACTCCAGCTCACGTCGGCCCTGTCGGAACACGGCCATGTCGTATCGACAATCCCTGTCAACGGCGTCCTCCACTTGAAGACCGGCGTGACGTTCGTCGGCGACAACACCCTCGTGGCCACCGGCGAGTTCGCCGGCCGCGACGAGTTCAACGCGTTCTGCCGCATCGACGTGGACGAGACCGCCGCCGCAAACTGCCTGAACGTGAACGGAACGATCCTCGTGCCCGCCGGCTTCCCGAAAACGGCCTCGGCGCTCCGGCGGCTACGCCGCCCTGTGATAGAACTGGACATATCAGAGTTCCGGAAGATGGACGGCGGATTGACGTGTTTGTCGCTCTTATTCTGATTTCGGCAACGACCGGAGAACCTGAATCGGCGCCAACGCGCCGGAACAGGCCGAGGAAATCATGAAGATAGCGAGCAACTGAACCGCTTACAGCAGGAGCAGATCATGACATCCGGTTCGGAAATGGTTTTGGTCGAGGCCGAAGGATTCGAGCACCTCGGCGGATGGGTGGTCGACCAGCAGTTCATGGACCAGATGGGATCGCCCTTCCTCCTGGCCCACGGGCTCGCCGAGCCCGTCGAGGACGCCACGACCACGGTCGCGTTCCCGCACGCGGGCGAATATCGCGTCTGGGTCCGGACGCGCGACTGGGTGGCGCCGTGGGACGTGCCGGGCGCGCCGGGCAGGTTTCAATTGCTGGTCGACGGTCGCCCGCTGAGGACCGTGTTCGGCACCGAGGGCGCCGAGTGGCACTGGCAGGACGGCGGAACGGTCGAGCTCAAGGAGCCGAACGTCACGCTGACCCTGCACGACGTGGCCGGATTCGAGGGCCGCTGCGACGCCGTCCTGTTCAGCGCGGACACGAGCTTCCGCCCGCCGAACGAAAACAGGGAACTCGCCGCATTTCGTAGAGCGGCGCTGGGCCTGTCCGACGAACCGGACGACGCCGGGGCGTTCGACCTCGTCGTCGTCGGGGGCGGGATCGCCGGCATCTGCGCCGCGCTCTCGGCCGCTCGGCTCGGGTTGACGGTCGCACTTGTCCATGACCGGCCGGTGCTCGCCGGCAACAACAGCTCCGAGGTCCGCGTCTGGCTGAGTGGCGAGGTCAACCAGGAGCCGCACGCCAGGATCGGCGACGTGGTCAACGAACTGGAGCCGGCGCGAAAGGCGCACTCCGGCCCGGAGAACACGGGCGATCTCTACGAGGACGACCGCCGGCTTGAACTTGTCAGGGCCGAGAAAAATATCTCGCTCTTCCTCGGCCGGCACGTCGTCGCCGTCGAGTCCGACGCAGGCGGCATCCGCGCCGTTATCGCGCAGGACATCATCACCGCCCGCCGCTCACGCTTCACGGGCAGGTGGTTCACCGACTGCACCGGCGACGGCTCCGTCGGTTCCTTGGCCGGCGCCGACTTCGAGATTTCCCTGAGCCGGCACATGGGACCCACAAACCTCTGGAACGTGGTCGACACGGGCAGGCCGGCGCCTTTCCCGCGGTGCCCATGGGCCGTCGACCTGAGCGACAAACCGTTCCCGGGCAGGCGGGTGGACGGCAATCAGAACGCGAGCCCGGAAACCAAATTGCTGGTGCTGGGCGTGTGGATTTGGGAGAGCGGCTTCGACCGCGACCCGATGGCGGAGGCCGAGCACATCCGCGACATGAATCTCCGGGCAATGTACGGCGCCTGGGACGCTCTGAAAAACGTCGATAACGAATACCCCAACCACAAGCTCAACTGGGCCGCGTACGTCGCCGGGAAACGCGAATCGCGCCGGATACTCGGCGACGTCGTGCTGGCCGGGGAAGACCTGCGAACGTCGAAGCCATATCCCGACGGCTTCGTGCCCGCGACGTGGTCCATCGACCTCCATCTGCCGGATGCGCGATACGAAAAGGGGTTCGAGTCCGACCCGTTCATCTCGCAGGCCGATTTCGAAGACTACGCGCGTCCGTACTGGGTGCCCTATCGCTGTCTCTACTCGCGGAACGTTCCGAACCTGTTCACGGCCGGCCGCGACATCAGCGTAACGCACGAGGCGCTCGGCGCCGTGCGCGTGATGCGAACCTGCGGAATGATGGGCGAGGTCGTCGGCATGGCCGCCTCGATCTGCAAGAAGCACGACACCGGCCCGCGCGGCGTATATGAGAATCATTTGGAAAAGTTGGCGGCCCTCATCGAGCGCGGCGTCGGCCGGCCGAAACGCGCGGCCCGGGATTGACACGACCGCGTACGAAATATACAAGTGGTCCGACCGAACGAGTTGTCGGCTCTCCACGAAACACCCGACAACAGGAAGACGTGAATGAAGCGAGAGCGGGTGCTGATCCTGGGTGCGGCGGGCCGTGACTTCCATAACTTCAACGTCCTCTTCAAGGATGACAAACGCTACGAGGTGGTCGGCTTCACCGCCGCCCAGATCCCCAGGATCGACAACCGAACGTACCCGCCTGAACTCAGCGGACGGCTCTACCCCGCCGGCATCCCGATCCACAAGGAAGACGATCTCGCGGAACTCATCGGGACACTTAGTGTGGACCAGGCGGTGCTCGCGTACAGCGACCTTGCCTACGCGACCGTCATGCACCTCGCGTCGAGGGTCATGGCCGCAGGTGCGGACTTCCGCCTGCTCGGCGTCGACGGCACGCTCATCGACGCCGAAGTCCCCGTCATCGCCGTGTGCGCCGTACGAACCGGCTGCGGCAAGTCGCAGACCTCGCGCTACATCAGCCGCGTGCTCCGGCGCCTCGGCCGCAGCGCCGTGGCCATCCGGCATCCGATGCCCTACGGCGACCTCGTCGAGCAGCGCGCCCAGCGGTTCGCGACGTACGACGACCTCGCCGCCGCGAAATGCACGATCGAGGAACGCGAGGAGCACGAGGCCCACCTCAACGAGGGCAACGTCGTCTACATCGGCGTGGACTACGCCGAAATTGTCAGGCGCGCGCAGAAGGAGGCAGACGTCCTCATCTGGGACGGCGGCAACAACGACATGCCCTTCGTCCGGCCCGGCCTCTGGATCACCATCCTCGACCCGCTCCGTCCGGGCCACGACACGGCCTACTACCCGAGCGAGGTCAACGTCCGCCGCGCCGACGTCGTCCTCATCAACAAGGCGAACATGGCCGACAAGGCCGTCCTCGACAAGATGACGGAGCAGGCGCACCGGCTCAATCCCGACGCCGTCGTGCTCAAGGGCGCGTCGGTCGTCTCGGTCCACGAGCCCGACAAGATCAAGGGGAAGAGGGTCCTCCTCGTCGAAGACGGCCCGACGTTGACGCACGGCGAGATGCCGTATGGCGCGGGCAAGGTCGCCGCCGAACAGTACGGCGCGGCCGAGATCGTCGACCCGAGGCCGTACGCCGTCGGCTCCATCAAGGAGGCATACGCGAAGTACCCCACGCTCGGGAAGCTCGTCCCGGCGCTCGGGTACTACGACGAGCAGATACGCGAGCTCGAGGAGACCATCAACCGCGCCGACTGCGACACCGTCGTCATCGCGACGCCCATGGACCTCGGCCGCCTTATCAAGATCAACAAGCCGTCCGTCCAGGTCACCTACGAACTGGAAGACATAAGCGAGCCGACGCTGTCGTCACTCGTCGAGAAGTTCGTCGAGCAGTGAGCGGGGTCTAATTGAGCGTCGTGTTGCGAATGGAAAGACCCTCTCAGAAGGCAAAGATGCTCGCTTCGCTCAGCATGACACAAAGCGCTCACACACAAGGGGTTCTGTCATCCCGGGCGTCAGCACAGAATCTCCCGTACGGGCCTTCTGGTTCCATTATCAACATGGCGTTCAACAGGAAGTCCCGCGCCGTCGGAGCCCGTCACCTGCGAGGGATCGCCTCATGAGCGCGACGCTCCACAATCCCTACCGGGAGCCGGAAGGCCGATGGATACGCGGCAACTTCCACTGCCACTGCTCCGAGAAGAGCGGCTGCTCGACCGTCCCGCTCGCCGATGGAGTGCGGCGGTATCACGAAATCGGCTCACGGTTCCTCGCCGTGACCGACCACGACTGCGTCACCGGCCTGTCAGAAATCGCCGCGCGCTACCCCGACATGATCTTCCTCGAGGGATTCGAATACAGCAAGTGCGAGAACGTCCTCTTCATCGGCGAAAAGGTGCCGCCGCTTCATCACGGTACGCTTGACGACGCGCTGACCGGCGCGGGCGGCCTGCTCACCGTCATATGCCACCCGCAGCCGCACCCGGACGAGGAATACTGGCCGTTCGACAAGATTATCGCCCTGCCCCGCCTGCCGGACGGCATCGAGATATACAACGGCCACTACGGCATCGAGAGCATGACCGCGAGGGGCATCACGCCGCTCTACACGGCCCTGTGGGACCGGCTCTTGACCGCAGGGCGGCGCCTTTGGGGATTTGCCAACGACGATTTCCACGACCCCGCCGATTTCGACAACGCGTTCAACATGGCACTCGTGCGGGAGCCGTCGGCCGCGGCCGTGCTCGATGCCGCGAAGAACGGACGCTTCTACGCGTCTACCGGGCTCCTGCTCGACCGGGTCAGCGAGGACGGAGGCAGGATTTCGGTGGCCGTCGCCGACGACTGCGCAGGCCGGTTCATCGGGCACGGCGGGGCGGTGCTCGCGGAGGACGCGGGGAGAACGTTCGAGTATGAAGCCACCGACGAGGCCTACATCCGGTTCGAGGCAGAGGCCGAATCAGGCAAGCTCTTCCTTCAGCCGATGTTTCGCACCCGTGGCTGAACGCCTCTGCGGCCTCGGCGTTGCCGACGGTGAAATCTTTCCGACCGCAAGTAACCTGAAAAGATCGCCGGGAGGCGGTACTCGAGACCGACAAGACCCGACGCAGGCGTAGGCACGTTGAGTGCCATGATCGTCTTGACCGAGATACGGAACGCGGGCCGGTTTGCCACGTCGCAGGAGTTCGCGTCCAACCTCGGCCTCGTGCCAAGCGAACACTCGACGGGTGACCGGCAACATCGGGGCCATATAGCGAAGACGGGCAACCGGCACATCCGGGGTGTTCTGGTCGAGTGTGCGTGGGCCTGGATCCGATACGACAAGGCCGCGTACGCCACCTACCGCCGCCTCGCACGGCGGCGTGAGCCCAAGCGAGCGATTGTCGCCATGGCCCGCCGCCTCGCCGTAAAGATATATTGGCAGCTCCGGCAGATTCGGTTCGGCGAACAAGCCCGCCAGACGGACGGCGGGCAAGCCGCATGAGAAAACCGTGATCGCAGTCCGTTCTTTGACAACACT
>Ga0180435_10002956_pt1 | contig 17196 bp, 14 predicted proteins | sample SS_ome_3_FD_132467 | JGI IMG/M metagenome (GOLD analysis project Ga0180435, IMG submission 132467) | Hypersaline lake sediment archaeal communities from the Salton Sea, California, USA - SS_3_S_1 metaG | ecosystem: Environmental > Aquatic > Non-marine Saline and Alkaline > Hypersaline >...
ACTTCTTAAATCTCTTCTATAATTCTATGGCGGTTGCGCCTATCCATTTCTCCGTTATTTGATCTGTCTTTGTTTTTGGCAAACAATTCTCAAACTCGAATGAAAATGAATCGGTTACTATTTTATCGTAATTAGAGTCAAAATGTAGTAATTAACTCTAATTTGTATATTTTTTGGTAAAATTACTTGACATTATATGATATCATATATAATTATATCCGCGATGGACTGGGCGGATCAGTCTGCCCTCCTCCTCAACTAATTTTAGGGTGGCCTTGGTTTGGATTCACAAGGCCACAACCTTTTTATAACCCCCCAAAATAGTTCCCAGGCTTTGGACTTTCATGCGAAGGTCTCAAACAACAAGAGAATCGTAGAACGATTTTATGATAACGCGTACGTTTCGCCTGGGGCGAAACGTATCTTTCACCCCAGGGCGAAAAGCATTGTCGCTCCTAAGCAATTACCACCACAGTCTTTGTCGGTGGCTTGTAATAACTAAATACCCTATCCCTCTATCAATCTACAGGGTATCACAGGACTTTACCGAAATTCTTCGAATTTTGGCACTGCACTTTCGCAAAAAAGATTTTCATCCATAATTTGAATTCATCTACCACAGTTTCTGTGTCCGTGCCGACTCTTCTTTAATCAATCTATGTTAATTAGGCCTAATGAGCATTTTTTCTATTTTATCCAATCTATAATCATTAGAGCATTTACTTTGGATCAGGTTATTGAAATCCGCGAACGTGATGGGGAATGTGGCAAAGAACAAATGTGATTTACACGTACAATCAGACGAGCCAAATCCCGGCATAGGCAACTGGACGCTGTCCGACCGATAGGTGAAACTCGATTTGTTCGAGTACATACCAATTTTTTGTGATATGCTCAATTTTCAGGTGCCCAGCTAGTGTGATCGATCGTCAAAAAACACCCTTAAAAAGGGTGGTATCGTAATGGCTCTGAAAGGGCCTAATTGATTCACATCAAATACGAGGAAAATCATGGGTAATACTTTTGATGTCGCCGTTATCGGAACCGGTACATCGGCCTATCATGTGATTCACCATTGTCTTAAAAAGGGCTTGTCGTTGGCGGTAATTGATTCGCGGCCATATGGTGGCACCTGCGCGATACGGGGCTGTCAGCCCAAAAAATATTTGGTTGCGGCAGCCGCAGCGGTTGAAAGCGCCAGGCGTATGCAGGGCATCGGTATTGCCTCGGTGCCCCGAATGAATTGGCCCGCATTGATGCAGAATAAAAATCGCTTCACCCATGCCGTTCCTGAAAATACAGAAAAGGGTTTTGTGGATGCCGGCGCAGTTGCTTTCCATGGGCGCGCCCGGTTTACCGGCAGCAATACCCTGGATGTTGATGGGCGCAAACTGGGAGCCAAAACCATTGTCATCGCCACCGGTGCCATCCCCAGACCACTTGGAATCCCCGGAGAACATTTCCTAACCAGCAGCGAAAAATTTATGGATCTGCCAAACCTGCCCAAACGAATTCTATTTGTCGGCGGCGGGTTTATATCGTGCGAATTTGCACACGTGGCCAAACAAGCCGGTGCAGAGGTTACAATCCTTCAAAAAGGAGAACGCATCCTGATGCCTTTCGATCCGGATCTGGTGGATAATCTCACCCAAGCAGCCAGAGATGACGGCATCGATGTCATCCTTAACGCTTGCGTCGATCGTATCGATAAAGTGAACTCGAATCTCGTGGCAACCTGCTCCGAAACCGGGAATCAATACCGAGCAGACATGATCGTTCACGGGGCCGGCCGGATTCCGAATCTTGAAGATCTTGAATTAGAGGCTGGATCGGTTGAACACGATGGGCATGGCGTGAAGGTCAACACCTATCTTCAAAGTGTGTCTAACTCTTCGGTGTATGCCATCGGGGATGTTGCCCATACACCCTATCAGCTGGCCACGACAGCCGATATGGAGGGCCTGGCTGTAGCGCAAAATATTACGGGTGGCAACCATGAAACACCGCAGTATACTGTCGTGCCTTCGGTGGTGTTTACCTTACCCCCGCTGGCATCTGTCGGCATTCAGGCAGAAGCAGCCGCCCAACTGGGAATAGCTATAAAAGTCAAACAAGGTACCATGAATCAGTGGCCCTCTTCCAAGCGAATCGGTCAAAAGCATTCGGGCTACAAGGTCATCCAGGACAAGCAATCCGGTCTAATTCTGGGCGCGCACATTTTCGGGCATAATGCCGACGAAGTCATCAATATAATGGCCCTGGCGATTAAATTTGAGATCCCACCGGAAAAATTAAAAAAGATGATTTGGGCCTATCCGACCTATACGTCGGACCTCAAATATATGTTTGATTAGAAGCTATTGAATTTGAGCAGGATTGCTTTCTCTTCTGGTCGGTTTTGACTACTGGATTGACATGATGTCCGCATTTCGATAAATTTCAGCTAAATTTGATGGAGGCCATGCCGGAAACCGGCTGGCATCAGCAAATTGAAATGTGAATTCCCTGTTGTGACTTGATTTGAGCTCGCTGAAATGTCTCAACCTGAGGCCATCGAATGCGCCTTTGGCGAACTTCTCGTCAACAAGTTTTACTGCAGGGATCGGATTTTTATTCGTTCACATGGGAGTGACGCAGTCACGTCACATAAGATCGTGGGATACGATCTTATTCCTTGATCCACATCATTTAGGTAAATGGCGGGATATGAATGCATCACCCTCAGACCTAACGATCTTGTTCTACAAGATTAAGAATATCTTTAAAAAATCCTCCAAAGATTATCGACTGACCATCGGTGAGGTACTCAAACAAAGAAATATCATTACCGAACGGCAGCTGCAAACAGCGCTCGAAGTACAAAGGGAAAAACTGGGAAAGTTTGGCAAAGCGATTCGCCTGGGCCAAATTATCGTCGAACTCGGATATGCCACCGAAGAAGATCTCATAGAAGCCATCAATTATGACTATCAGCTTTCGGTCGCCTCCCTGAACGATGATATCAAGACCCTGGTTAACGAAAAGCGGCACACATTGATCGAGGGTCTGCCGGCCGTTCGTGTTCCCATATGGGTTCAGCTCTTTGGCACCACTTTTATCATCATAGTTATAACCATTTTTATTCTCAGTGCCGTAATCCTCAACCGCCAGAAAGAAAGGCTCTACGATCAAACCATAAAAACAGGATTGGTAAGCCTGAAATATTTCGGCAGCAATGCGCGTATCGGACTGCTGGAGGATGACCTGATTAAATTAAACAGCCTCCTCAAAGAAGCCACGACTGTAGAAGGGCTTCTCTACGCCATCATCGTTAACAATGACAATGTCATCAAAGCGCATACGGATTTAAAACAAATCAATCACGAATTCGATGGATTTAGCGTTCGTGGCGATAAACAGCTCCAAGGGGGTGTCACCTATTTCAATTATTCGCTTCCCAACGGCCACAAAGCGCTGAATTTGACGGAAAAAGTCACATTTCAAAATAAAAAGCTGGGCGAAGTCCATGTGGGATTGTCCATTGACTTTATGGAAAAAATGATCAGAAAAGAACAGCTGACAATCGTGGTGATAACCTTCTTTATTGTCCTGTTCGGCATTCTGGTGGCCGTTTTGCTGGGCTTCCGATTTTCAAAACCCCTATCGAAATTGGTCCACGCAACCGAAGAAATCGGTCGCGGCAACTATCAACACAAAATCGTTCTAGCCAGAAATGACGAACTCGGCAATCTGGCCGCATCCTTCAATCGCATGGGGGATGAATTGTGGAAAAACGCACAAATGCAGAAATCTTTCGGTAAATATGTCGGTTCAGAGGTCCTGGATATGATCATGGCCAATCCTGAAAAAACATGGCTTAAAGGCCATCGGAACGAAGCCACGATCATATTCTGCGACATCCGTGGCTTTACCTCATTTTCTGAAGAAAAGGAGCCCGAAGAAATTGTTGAAGGATTGAACCAGTATTTCGAAATTGCGACCAAATCAGTGATGAATCATGGCGGCTATGTCGATAAATTTATCGGTGACGCCGTATTAGCCGTTTTCGGGGTTCCGGTATATCACCATGACCACATGGCCCGGGCTGTAAAAGCGGCCATTGAAATGCGACAATCGTTTAACAGCGCCAATGGTGCTAAAAACCTGTTGCTCGGATCGGTCGGCATCAGTATCAATTCGGGCATTGTTTTATCCGGCAATATCGGCTCTCAGGTAAAAATGGAATACACCGTTATTGGCGACAGCGTTAATGTCGCCTCGCGCTTGAACAGTCTGGCGAATTCCGGTGAAATCGTAGTGAGTAAAAATATAGTCGAAAATCTCAAACACAGCCTTCAAGTGAAACCACTGCCACCGCAGAAAATCAAAGGTAAATCAGATTTAGTAGAGCCCTTTGTAATTTTAGAATATAATGATATGGATAGGTAATGCGATTCGAAATAATAACGATTGCCCCCAGATGGGCCTTCATGCTTGTGAGCATGGCTCTTTTGGTCGCTTGCGCGTCCTCATCGGTTATCCAACCCGCCCGTGTCGAAACTAAATCCCAAGCTGGATTTATTCACGAATACGAAGACTTTGTCATCGTCAAATCAATCCAGGGTGACTCCCTCGATGAACTGGCCGCAAAATTTCTGGGCGATTCATCCAAAGCCTGGTTCATCGCTGAATTCAACAAAATAGACACCCTTTTGCCGGGAAAGGAAATTATCATCCCACTCAAACCGATTCATCGTGGCGGGCTGAAAATGGGCGGGTTCCAGAAAGTGCCCATCTTACTTTATCACGATTTTTCCAGGACGCGATCAAGCAAAATGAAAGTTTTGGAATCATCGTTCGAAGCCCAAATGAAATACCTCAAGGAAAACGATTACCAGGTCATCACCTTGGATCGCTTTTTGAACTTTATAGAATACCAAGAGGAACTACCAAAAAAATCTGTGGTCATCACCATCGATGACGGCTGGAAATCACTGTATAACATCGCATACCCCATTTTGAAAAAATACAATTTTCCGGCCACGCTGTTTGTTTACACCGATTTCATCGGCGGCAAAAAAGCGCTGACCTGGAATCAAATTAAAGAACTGGCCGAATATGGTTTTGATATTCAGTGCCACACCAAAACGCATCGCTATCTGACAAGAATTAAAGATGGTGAAACCTTTGACCGGTTTTTCAAAGCTGTTGATGAAGAGCTCACCTATCCCAAAAGGCTGCTGCAGAAGAAAATCAACCGCGATTGCAATTGCCTGGCTTATCCCTATGGGAAAACAAACAGTCTTGTCGCCGCGATGCTAAAAAAGCATGGTTACCGGGCGGCTTTTACGGTCAACCGGGGCGGGAATCCCTTTTTCTTGCATAACTACAATATCAACCGCTCGGCCATATATGGTCAATACGATCTTGAAAAATTCAAAAAAAACCTGGATGTGTTTCAACCCATCACAACCGAATGAAGCTATTATCACTATACTTTGCCATAATCATACTGGTGCCTGGTATCTTCATCGGGTGTGTATCCAGGCAGGCAACGGAACCGCGCGATACGGCAGCGTCGGCACCACCGCAAGTCAGGGCTGAGGCCCAACATACCACCCCGCAATCCTATCTCACCAAGGCTTCAAGGTATGAAACCAGGGGCGACCTGCGCATGGCGCTGTTCTACTTAAAAATTGCGGCAAAGGTATCGCCGCAAGACAAGCAGATATTCAAGCGCTTGGTCGATCTGAAACAACGCATTGATGCAAGTACGGAAGTCCACTTCAAGGCGGGCGTGAAACACTACCGGAATCAACAGTTCGAAAAGGCACGCCGGGCGTTTCTTAAAACCCTGCTAGTCAATCCACAGCACCCCGAGGCGTTATTCTATCTCAAGACAAGGATTTCGCCCTTTAAAATCGTAGTGTATACGGCCAAGAAGGGAGAAAATAAGAAGGACATTGCTAAAAAAATATTCCAAGACTCCGGCAAAGCATTCCTGATTTCCTATTTTGCTGCAGAAACTGGCGACCATGAAATCCTCAATCAAGGCATACGGATGGAACTGCCTTATATCGAATCAGCGCCAGTCCAACAAAAGGCAAAATCAATTCAGCAATCCGCGGATACAGCCCCGGCATACCAGCTCGAGAAACCTGCGCCGCCCGCTTTCAATATTCAGACAGAAATCGCAAAAGCAGATGTTTTTTTGAAGAACAAAAAATACGACGATGTACTGACCATTGCCGATAACATTTTCGAGCATGACAATTTCAGCAAAGAGGCGGAAGGCATAATCAATAAAGTCTATTTTCAAAAGGGCCATGATCTGTTCCAAGCCAAACGCTACCTGGAGGCCCGCACTTATTTCAGTTTCATCGATCCGGATTATATCTCTACCGCAGAAATCCAGGCCAAAATTAAAACCATTTTAGATAAACAGGCAGAGACCCACTATCTGAAAGGGGTCAATTATTTTATCAATGAAGACCTGGAAAATGCGATTGCGGCCTGGGAAACCGTTTTAAAGTTGAATCCGGAGCATGAAAAAGCCCAAACCGACATGCAGAATGCCAAGCATCTGCTGGAAAAGCTGCGGGATCTGGATTAGCCCGGAGGCTTCCAGATCTAATTAAATGGCTTCCATATCGATCTCGGCGGAATCGAACCAAAAGCCATTCTGGGCAGCGAAGTCCAATTCCGCTTGAACCAGTTGTAGGTGTTCATTTTCAATCTCAAGAAAACGGGCAAACATGCGCTGTCCATCATCTGAGAGATTTGCGACCAGCCCCTCATAAAAATTACTTGTTTCGATCTCCGCCTTAAGAGCCCGTTCCAGGATCTGGCGTTCCCGTTTCAGAGACTTACCTGAAAATTCGCCACTAACCTTGTCTGCCTCGGCCCGAATGCGATCAGCCGACGGCAGACGCGAGGAGAGTCCTTCGAATTTCAGCACACCCTGATCCTGCCATTGTTTTAATTTGTGCTGGAGATAGTCCACATGCCCCTGCTCCTCGTTGGCCAACATGTGCAGGACCTTTTTCCCCCTGGAGTCTTCCACTTCCTTCATTGCCTGGGTGTAGACCGTCAGTATTCTGGTTTCATATTCTATGGCCGTTTTGATGGCTTCTTCGATATTCATGCTACCTCCTTTGATTTATAAATTTTCATGCTTCTATTTTAGAGCATAGCCATGGCATTTCAATATATTAACTAGTTTCATGCTGGGTCGTGGACGTAAGAATATGCATATTTATGCCGGCAGCGTGATCGTTATGGTACACCCGGGACCCGCATTATTTTCTGCCCTGACTGTCCCATCCATCAGTACGACCAGCTTGCGCACCAAAGCCAAACCGATCCCGGTTCCCCGGGTTTGACGCGTGAGGGTGTTATCGGCGCGGTAAAAATCATCAAACACCTTTTTTAATGCCCGTCTGGGAATTCCCGGTCCCTTGTCCGAAACCTGAATGGTTGTTCGCCATGTATCTTGATCAGCCTTGATCGTGATTTCGCGTTGGGCTGCTGTTTTACCGAATTTCAAGCTGTTTTCGATCAGATTGATAAAAATCTGAATCATGGCTTCACGGTCATAGGCAAATGGCTCAAGGTCATCCACCTCGACATTTAGGACAAAGCCGTCCAAGCGAAGTTTTTCGCTCATGACCGCCTGGACCTCCCCGATCACCTCAGCCAATGTGCCCGTTTGCATGTCCACGTGGCGTTGTTTTTTCTCCAACTTGGATAGGTCCAATACATTATTGATCAAGCGCGACAGACGAGCACCCTCTGAATCCAATATCCGATAATAGTCCTGTTCGCGCTCTTGATCCTTGGCAATGCCTTGCTCCAGCATTTCAATGTACATGCGAATGTTGGTTAAGGGCGTTTTCAATTCATGGGTCACGGCGGAAACAAATTGGGAGCGGCGCTCCGATACCTCCACAATTGCACGCGTACTCTGATACATCGCAAAGAAGCCCAAAAGCATAATTGCGGCCAGAATGGCAATCATGATCGTCAGTGTCCGGCGCCCGCCGGAGCGTGGAATTTGGTCGCAAGTGAGGGTGGCGCTTAGAAATGAAAATGGTGATGGGAATGCCCGCTTGAGCTCAAATTTGGCATCTGTGTTTATGTCACCGGTCTCAATCTGACGAATGACCTGCCCTTGATCCATCACCGCCAAGCGTAGATTCGTGTAACTGGCCATGGGATGCACACCAAAATAGGCATCCGCCAAGTATTGTAAAAATGTATCGGTAAGGAGTATAAATCCCTGTCGATACAATTGGCTGTTGATTATAATTCGCCGAAAAACATAAATTTGCTCAGGAGTGATGAAAATCGACTGCAGCGGCGCCACTTCCACTTGAAAGTTTTCATCCAGTTTTTTTCCGGAAACATCGTCTAACCGGCCCAAATCCGCTAACTCCTCCTGATAATACTCAGTGCTCCCTCTGCGTGACCCGGCGCCTGACAGGACATCGGTTAATTTATCCTGAAACTCAGCTAAGCTGCTTGTGGGGTCCTTTTTTTGCTCAACTGATTCAGGTGTTGTTGCGGCCCTTTCCTGTTCTGGCTTCGCCACCTGCAACGCTTGTCCAATGGTAACCTCTTCAACGCGTTTTTCTTTGCGACCCAAAAAGGCTTTCGGTGCTCTGGATCGTGATGTATCCAGATACCGATCTGCCAAGCCTTCCTGGCGTTCAGCTTGCTGTGGTGTTGGTGCTACAGCCGGCGGCGGTAACACACGATCCGTATCCTGTACGCGTTTTTGGTTAAATGCCAAATTCGCATTTTTCAGGTCCGCTACCAAGCCAAGACGGTCTTTTGCCAGTTCCTTTTCATTTTGCACCAGGGGTGTTTGAAAGGATCCATCCGGATTGTTTTGAAAATACCCCAGAATATAACTTTCTTGGGGCAGATAGGAGAGTGGTGAGCGATTCTCCGGAATAGCCTCTGACATGCGGCCAGAAGGTGACAGGTAATAATTGTAAGCATCGATTGTACGGCCTTCTTCCCTGTGTACCAGCGTGGCCAAGGATTGTTCCATCTCATTGAATATCGCCTCGGCAAAAAATTGCAGGGTAGCAACCTCTTCCTGTTCCAGGCCCCGATAGGTCTTTACGATGAAAAAGGCCAGGGGCACGGATAAAGCAAATAAAAAAACAAGAATCAGCAGCGTGAGTCTTTTCATGATGATGCTTCCAGTCGGTAGCCTTCGCCTCGGATAGTGGTCAGAAAGGGCATATCACCGATGAGGATTGATATTTTTTTTCTGAGCTTGAGCATGTGTATGTCCACCGTACGTGTCTCGATGCTTGGATCGGCATAATGCCAGACTTCACTTAAAAGCTCCTTTTTGGACACGATCCGATCCTGATAGCGGAATAGATAGACAATTATATCCATTTCCCGACGGGTGAGTTCAACCCTGCGATCTACGTATTCCGCCCGGAGGTTCATGCCGTCAAAAAATATATCTCGAAATCGGATTTCTTGATCGCCGATACGGGTTCCGGTTCTGCGCAGAACGGCTTCAATCCGAACCATGACTTCGCGCAGTGAAAATGGTTTGGGGATATAATCATCGGCGCCGGCTTTAAAACCGGTCACGATATTTTCTTCGGATCCCTTAGCCGTAACCATGATAATACCCTGGTTCGGTTTTTTCCGGCGGATATGCTTACAGATGGTGAAGCCGTCGACACCCGGCAGCATCACATCCAGCAAAATCAAATCATAATGCTCATGCAGACCCGCCTGGAGTCCCTTCTCGCCATCAGCAACACCAACTACATCATAGCCATTGAATACCAGCACATCGGACAAACCGGTTAACAAGGCCGGATCATCTTCAACAACCAGTATGCGTGCTTTGGTCTGACTCATTATCAGCATCTCCCATTTAGTTGGTGCTAACCTTTAGCTCTAAAAATAAAATCGTGTTCCACGATTTTATGATAACGCGTACCTTTCGCCGTAGGGCGAAAGGCATCGCCAGTAGGGCGAAAGGCATCGCCAGTAGGGCGAAAGGCATCGCCAGCAAGGCGAAAGGCCGTCGCTCCAATACGGTCAACGTCACCGACTTTGTGGTTCCTTATCTTAGGTCAACGTCACCGACTTTGTGGTTCCTTATTTTGAATTCATCTACCGCTGTCTGCAGCGGCCGCTGCCAAGCAGCGGGGAATTCAAATTTAAACTGGTAAAGAATCATAAGAGTATACCAGATCTGCCTAAATTCAAAGTAAAAGTTATGCAAAAAAATCGGATACTTTATTTACATTTCTTTGAATTGCACTATCAGCGCATTGATATAAACTTATACTTAAATTTGGCCTGGATTCAGCCCGATTAATAATTTCAGGCAATCGCCTTTACCGCTGAACCATACGACGTCATCCCAGAATTGAAAGGAGCACATCATGAAAACCAACCGTTTAAAATCATTTATGCTGATTGTTGTGTTGATAGCCATTACCAGTGCGGCCATGGCCTATGCTTCCGGAAAAGGCAATCGCCTCTTCTCGAAGTGGTCGTCGAGAGTTCCCCAGCAGATGCCGGCTAATTCAGAAATCATAAGCGTTTCCGGCAATTTGATTCAAAACAAAGTCTTGTATGGGTCCGAGGGTGCGGTCAATTTGTCGCTGATGCTGCATGCGGCCGAAGATCTTGCCAATCAAACGCAGACGGACCGCAATGTCGATATGGTGATCGTCTTGGATCGGAGCGGATCCATGAAGGGCAAAAAGATCAACGATGCCCGTCAGTCCATTTTAAACCTCCTATCCAAGCTTTCCGACCAGGATCGCATCGCGCTGATTACCTATTCAGAAGGTGTTCAAAGCGACTCGGGTCTGCTGGATCTTACTCGGGCCAACCAACACTATTTGACATCGTATGTTTCCGGAATCATGGCCGGCGGTGGAACCGATCTCGGATCGGGTTTACAACGCGGTATCAACACCCTCCTGGCCCGAAATCGTAACGGCAACAACGGCAAACTGATTCTTATTTCAGACGGCCTTGCCAATCGTGGCATTACCAATCCGTTTGATCTGGGCAATATGGCCGGGGTTGCCATTGAAAAGGAATTTTCCATCAGCACGGTAGGTGTGGGACTCGATTTTAACGAGCATCTGATGACAACCATCGCCGATAAAGGATCCGGAACCTATTACTTTCTGGAAAATCCGGCCGCATTTGCCGAAGTATTCGAAAAAGAGTTTTATTATTCCAAAGCCACCGTCGCTGATAGTCTAGCCGTATCCATTCCGCTTAAAAACGGGATTACTCTGGTGGATGCCGCCGGATATCCGATTCAATATCAAAACGGTGCGGCTATTTTTCATCCCGGCAGTATGCGCGCAGGACAAACCCGCAAACTGTTTCTAACCCTCCGGATTCCCACGCATGTAAAACAAAAATTCGCCATCGACCCGATTGCGGTCAGTTATTTCCATAATGGACAAAAACATGAAACGGCCCTGGCGGGTTCTTTTGAAATCGCCTGCGTAGCCAATCGCAAGGAAGTTGTTTCTTCGATAGACAAGCTTACCTGGACCGAGAAGGTGCTTCAGGAAGATTACAATCGATTGAAACAGGAAATAGCCGGTGACCTAAAGGCCGGAAAAAAGAACGCCGCCCTGGGTCGAATCGAACATTATCATCGGGAAAAAGAAGCCCTGAATGCCCATGTGGGCTCGGCAGCCGTAGCTGAAAATTTAGATAAGGATCTTGATGAATTACGCAGCGTGGTAGAAGAGACGTTTCAGGGAGCGCCGGCGGCCGTATCCCGCAAGCAAAAATCGAATTCCAAATCGCTGCAATATGAAGGCTATGGCGGCCGGCGACATAAATAATAAAATCGTGTTCCACGATTTTATAATAACGCGCACCTTTCACCCCAGGGTGAATAGTACCTTTCACCCCAGGGCGAAAGGTCGGTCGTTCCTTTCTGAATGGTATTTAAGCGGGAGAAAAAAGAATGCAAATACTTCAACGACTAGCCAGAATATGCCAAGCCGATATTCACGGGTGGATGGATATCTTCGAAGACAAGGAGCTTTTGCTCAAACAGTATATGAGAGACATGGCAGCAGCACTGGCGCAAAAAGAAGACCGCCAAAAAAGAAACTATCAATCCCGAGAGGTCGTTGCACAACGGCTCTCAAGCATTAATCGCGAAATTAAAAAAATAGAACGAGATCTCGAAGCGAGCCTGAAGCATAACAAAGACATCATTGCGCGCTTGCTGGTCAAAAAATTGCTGCCGCTATCCGGTATAGGCTCTGAATTGGAAAATCACATTGACTTGCTTGACCAAAAAATTAATCAGTTGCAAGCTGTTATTGATCGGCAACGCCATCAGCTTGAACAATTAAAACTGCGGGCCACAGAGTTTATTGAGCGGTCCAAACCAACTGAACTGAACGGGGCTTTTCCCGACTTCATGACGGATGGCATCTCCCGGAAAATTTCGGATGAAGTCATCGAGCTCGAACTCATGCAACGCAAAGAAGCGCTATTGCAAAACAAGGGGGATCGGTCAAAATGAAGAATCATCCACAACCCATACGTGCAACCATTTTCCTTGGTCTCATTGGCGGCCTTCTTTTTATACCCCTATCCCTTGGCTTGGGTCTGCTTGTTCATTGGCCCCAAGTTCTGTACCTGCCCATCTGGCTCCTTGTCGCTCTATACAGCGGCCTGTTAACACGGTGGAGTCTCCCAGGAATAAAATCGGTCCTATTTCCGTTAATATTGATTTTGGTGAGCCTGCCCTGGGTCGACTCGATGATACTATTTATGGTACTCATATTGGGGACCTTGAGTTGGATTCGGAGCGGTATTTGCTTTTCAGGCAAAATGGGCATAAAGATTGTCATTGAAACCTTTATATGTCTGTTGGCCGGTGTTCTTTTTGCGATCCTAAGTCCTACTACGCTTTTGTCTTGGTCATTGGCTGTCTGGATGTTCTTCTTGGCGCAGGCGCTATTTTTTGTATTTATTGACACCCGGGAATTGGCAGTGGAATCCGTGGAACCTGATCCCTTTGCATACGCCAGAGAACAGGCTGAAACCATTTTAGCCAACCAGGCATAAAAAAGGCACCTGCATGGCAGGTGCCTTGTGGTTTATCATGTTTATTGTTACAGGATTACCAGATAAATAACGATTTAACAGTCCACGCGCGCCAGGGTGTCCATACAGGTACCGCTCCAATATCCGGCAATATCTTCGTAACCCTCCTCGCAGGGTTTGACATCCATCACCAGTTTCTCCACATCCACCGTGGCCGCCACGGGTGAATTGACCAACAGACAGATGGCGTAGGAACCGGTGTTGATGATGCCGACCGGTTGCTTCTACTCGGATTGTTCCGGCCTCACCACCGTCGTCATTATCATCATCTCCGCCGCCGTCATCGCCGTTGCATCCGATGGTGGCCGGTGAGAGACTGAGGGCCAAAAATAAACAGGCAGGAATTGAAATCGTCCGGCACCACTAAACCCATGAGAGGACCTCCTTTTGCTTAGGGCTATGGTGCTCAAGCCTAATTTTAAAAAAACAGGAGAGATCAAAAATACCAAATCCAGGATGGATCAGCTGTACAAGCGGCAGGTTACGACTACATATAGGTGATTGATAGTACGGATAGGTGAGAACTTTAGTATCACTATTAATTAATCAAGGCATTGGCTGTTTGTCAACCTCATATTCCGAATCTCAAAAATTAGACTATTATTTTGCAGCCTTTGGCATAAGCGGTAATATCGATAAGTATTAAAGATGGGAATCAATCGGTGGGAAACAAATTCACATGCAGGGGCACGTCGCCTTCTTCAGATAGCTCAAGACTCGCTTTCCATTCATAGTGTCCCGCCAAACTCATACGCACCTCGTATTCACCAAGCGGCAGTTTGATATTCAACGGTGTGATACCTTTGGGCAATCCGTCGATGAAAACTTGTGTACCAGCGGGAGAGCTTTCGACCATCAAAGTCGCTTGGGGTTGTAACGCATTGGTTTCGATTTGTTTTTTACTTTCTTCTCCGTTCGACGCAATCTCCTCGGTTTCACTCGCTTCCCGTGTCGATATGGCTGTTTCACGTCTGGGTGTTGTCTGTTCCACCAGCGGGGTGTTATCGTCAGTGGATTGAGGCTTGATTTCTGTTATCTTTTCGGATTTTTCTAGAGCAACCTTATCCGGGATCGGGTCTTTGTCCTCACTGGTTTCTTTTTCAGCTTTCGTATCCGTGATCTTGGTCAGGGATTTTGGTAGCACGGTCTTCATCTTTGTTTCCCATAAATACCAGCCGCCCATCGCAACCACCAGTACCATGAAAATAGCCGCCATCCATATGATCTTCGGTTTTGCTTTTTTCTCCGGCTTTCTCTCCTCGGATGTGCCCTGCGCCCCTCCTCCACGCTCGGCATTTAGCGCCAAAGCCATATCCGCCCCGGTTTGGAAGCGATCGTCCGGATTTCGCGACAGGCTTTTCATGACCAGATCCGAAAGTGACTGAGGTATGAAAGGATCAATCTGCGCCGGTGGTTCGGGTGTATCCTGTAGAATAGCCCCTAGAATAGCGGTTATATTACTCCCGTTAAATGGCCGCCGCCCGGCAATGAGTTCATAAAGGATTACGCCCAGGGAATACAGATCCGCCCGGCCGTCGATGGGCGAGCCCATTGCCTGTTCCGGGGACATATACACGGGAGTTCCCAGTATTTCACCGGCTTGAGTTTGCTGTAACACCGAAGGATCTTCAATTCGGGCAATGCCGAAATCGGTGAGCTTAACCCGGCCTTCATTGGTTAGGATTATATTGGAAGGTTTGATATCCCGATGAATAATTTTCTTTTTATGGGCGTACTCTAGTGTCTCGGCAACCTGTACACCAATATCGATTATTTGTTCCATTTCCAGTCGGCTGCCGCTGATTACTTCATCAAACGGCTTGCCTTCCAGGTACTCCATGGCGATGTATATGGTGTTATGATCCTGACCCACATCGTATACCGTAACGATATTGGGGTGAGAAAGCCTGCCGATTGCCTTAGCCTCTTTTACAAATCTTAAGACAAAATCTTCGCTTACCATCCGATCTTCACGAAGGACTTTTAGAGCGACCGGCCTTTCGATTTGGGGATCAAGAGCTAGATATACGACCCCCATGTTGCCTTTCCCCAGTTCTTTTTGGATCCTATATCTGCCGTATTCTATCATTCACCCACCATTGAGAGAACTACGGTAACATTATCGCTGCCCCCTGCGGCTAATGCCTTGCTGATGAGAGTTTCCGCCTTTTGGTATAGATCGGTGCTGCTTGCCAAAACGTCTGCGATCGCCTCATGATTAACCAAATCCGTCAAACCGTCGGAACAAAGCAGGTATTGATCTCCTCGGCGTATATTGCCTCTGATGATGTCCAGCTTCAAATCCTCATCGACCCCCACTGCTCTGAGGATGATATTGCGCATGGTATGTACAGCCGCCTGCGGTGCGGAGATGATCCCTTGATCCAGTTGTTCCTGAACCAAAGAATGGTCTTTGGTGAGCTGTTTGAGTCGGCTGTTGCGATACTGATACGTCCGGCTATCGCCCATATGGCCGATGACATACCGGTTTTGTGAAAAGACCATCAATTCAGCGGTACATCCCATTCCCTTTAAATGGGGATTTTCTTGGACGAAATTCAATATATTTTGATTGGCCTGCCAAAAAATCCGTTGAACCGCATCAATTTGGTCCGTTTCTGAAGTAGGTCGACCAGATGGATAAATGTCGTCGGCTGCTTGAGCAAAGAATCGACTGGCCTGCTCCCCTCCCGCGATACCGCCCATGCCATCAGCGACCAGGCAAAAGCCGCGTTCCTGATCAATCAAAAACGAATCTTCATTGTTTTGACGCACCAGGCCGACATCTGTTTTTCCGAAAAAACGTAACATACGCTTAGCACCGTAGTATGAAATTTATGGCATCCATTTAATATTTATTAATATATCAGTTTGTTGTCAAGCAACTTCTCTTTTCGCCGATGATCGAAACATTTGTCCACCAATATGTGTTTTTTGCGGGTTTCGGTCTGAAACCCTGGTGGATTCTAAACCCGATGCACAATCTTCTTGACACTCCTTCATCTCCTACCGTAATAAAAAATACGCATGCCCACCGTACCCAACATAATCGTTCAACTGGTCCATATAACCGGCCCTTTGAAGGGTGAAATCCAGGAAATTTCAGACCCGGAGATCGTAATCGGCAGACTTTCCACGTGCCAAGTCCAGTTCCCGAAAGATCTTGCTGTTATCTCCCGCAGACATGCAACCATCATACGGGAAGGAAATCGTTTTCGCCTGATCGACGAAAGTGCCAACGGAACATATTTAAATGGAAAAAGTGTCAGCGAAGCCCACCTTAAAGACGGCGATGTGATTATGTTTGCCGAGGACGGACCTAAACTGAGTTTCCTAACTAAAATAGATCAGACGGCTGCCGCCAGTCAACCTGTATGGGAAAAAGAGCCCCAGCCTTCGCCCCCCGGTGGTGTCTTCGCATCCTCGCCCGAACAACCACCGCCATCCTCTGCAGTGATGCCGGAATCGCATTCACCACCACCCGCTGCGCCAGTCCCGCAAAAAGTAAAAGCACCCCTTGTTATTCAGTACGGACCAACGTTACAATCATTTAATGAATTGCCAGTAACCCTGGGCAGTGATGCAGATTGCGATTTCGTTGTGCAGCATCCCGCGGTGTTGCCTCAACATGCACAATTCTTTTTTAGCGCGGATAATTACTGGATCAAAGACCTGACCGGCAAGCAATCCGTAATGATCCACAATACGCCCATTGACGCTCAAACTATGCTGAGACCGGATGATATCTTGACGTTGGGCATCCGTGGTCCGGCTTTTCGGTTTCTGGGGGGTGGACGCCTTGCTGAAATCGAACAAACTGACTTCACCCCAAGCGCCGAACAGGCCGAAGGAAATAACGGCTCGACCGAATCGGGGGAAACAAACTCAAAGAGCAAAAAGAAACCGACCTCGTTATTTAAAAAACTCTTTTCCGGTTGAGGCTGTGGTTATGCCTCCGGCTGATTTCTCGTCCTTAAACATAATATAACGTGGTTCTCTATAATGCTTAAGTTAGTTGAGTCCGGCTCGCTGGTGTTCTGTTTTTACCAGCCAAAACTCGTTCTCAAAACA
>Ga0180435_10002958_pt1 | contig 17193 bp, 17 predicted proteins | sample SS_ome_3_FD_132467 | JGI IMG/M metagenome (GOLD analysis project Ga0180435, IMG submission 132467) | Hypersaline lake sediment archaeal communities from the Salton Sea, California, USA - SS_3_S_1 metaG | ecosystem: Environmental > Aquatic > Non-marine Saline and Alkaline > Hypersaline >...
GGTGTTAATTAAGATAATATATATAGCCTAGGTGAATTATAAGGCTATTATTACTATAAGTCCTGTGGAATGAAATATTGGGTTCCCTAAACTGCGAAAGTTAAGTATTATGAATTATTCATGATTCTCCGTTGGGCGGGAAGGTTTTGACTTGCAATGAAGGTTTTGGTCGGGTATATTACCAAATTCCGCAATTTGCGGTAGTAGTGCGCAAGTTTATCGTTGTTATGGAGTAAATGCTTGTTTGACGCGTTGACAGAAAAATTTAATACGGTTTTTCGGGGCCTGAGTGGTCGCGGGCGGATCAGCGAGAGCAACGTTCGTGACTCGATGCGTCAGGTGCGTACGGCGTTGTTGGAAGCAGATGTTAACTATAAGGTTGTCAAGGACTTCTGTGATTCTGTGATTGAGAAGGCTTTGGGAGCGGAGGTTATCAAGAGTCTGCATCCGGGCCAAATGATGGTAAAGATCGTCAATGATGAGCTGACGAATTTGATGGGGCCGGTCGACAGCAAGATATATTATGTTTCTCCGGGTCCGACGGTGATTATGCTGGCGGGCTTACAGGGCAGCGGGAAAACGACGACGGCGGCGAAGCTGGGTAAATATTTGGTATCCAAGGGGAAGCAGCCTTTGTTGGTGGCGGATGATCTGCAGAGGCCGGCGGCCATTGAGCAGTTAAAAACACTGGGGGAACAGTTAAATATTCCTGTTTACTCGGAAGACAGCAAAGACGCAGTGGCAGTGGCTCGGCATGGCATCCGGCAGGCCAAGAAGACAGGCCGGGATGTCGTGGTACTGGATACGGCAGGGCGGCTGCATATCGACGAAGATATGATGGGTGAACTGCGTCAGGTATGCCGGGTGGTGACGCCGCATCAGATTTATCTGGTGTGCGATTCCATGACCGGTCAGGACGCAGTTAACAGCGCCAAGGAATTCAACGAGCAATTGGAGCTGGATGGGGTTATCCTGACTAAGCTGGACGGTGACGCCCGGGGGGGAGCGGCTTTGTCGGTCAAGGCAGTGACCGGTAAGCCCATTAAGTTTGTGGGAGTAGGGGAAAAGCTCGACAAATTGGAGGAATTTCACCCGGATCGCATGGCGAGCAGGATTCTGGGGATGGGCGATGTGGTGAGTCTGGTGGAGAAGGCCCAGGAGCAGTTCGACGAAGATGAAGCGTTGAAGATGCAGGAGAAGATGGCCAAGGGGTCATTTACCTTTGACGATTTTCTCAAGCAGATGGGCGCGATGAAGAAGATGGGGGGGATGAAAGATATTATGAAGCTGGTACCGGGTTTGGGCAGCCAGATGGCGGGGATGGATGTTGACGAGGGGGAGATCAAGCGGATCGAAGCTATTGTGCAATCGATGACCAAGCAGGAAAGGCGTGATCCGGATGTTATCGACGCGTCCCGGCGGCGGCGGATCGCACGGGGCAGCGGGACGGACCCTACGGATGTTTCGGGTCTGGTCAAGACGTTCAATCAGACGAGACAGATGATGAAAGCCATGAGCGGGATGGGAATGGGGGGGCGGATGAAAGCCCTGTCCCAGTTGGGCAATATGGATATGCTGGGGGGGAAGGTTCCCAAGATGAAACTGAAAATGCGTTCCAAGCGAAAAAAGGGAGACCGGAGGAAAAAGAAAAAAAGAAGATAAAGTGGTGGCTTAAGGAAAACAGGGACCCGGCCTGTTTATGGAAGAAGTAAAAAATATAGAAGAGTATCTGGAATATGTAGGGCGGTTTCGCGAGAACGATTTCGGACGACGATTTCGGCGTCAATTTCGCGATTTGCGCGGCACGGCGGAACTGGCGATGTTGAGTTCGCCGAGCGAAAAGGAATATGGTGATTTTTGCCGAGCTGTAGAAGTGATGACGGCGGAAGAAAAGCGGCAGCCGGAAGAGCTATCGGATGCAGATATACTGGTTATCGCCAGGCGGGCCGAGGCAGATAGTGCGAATGTGAGTATTTTTATTAACGGCTATGTTTTGGCCCGGAAGAAGGGCCGGATCAATAGCGAAGAGTAAGACAAGGAGAACTAATTAGTGGTAAAATTAAGATTGAAAAGAATGGGACGACGTCATCGTCCGTTCTATCGTATCAGCGCTATGGATACCCGTTGTCCGCGTGACGGAAGAGTGCTGGAAGAATTGGGTTATTATGATCCGATTGCCGAGGACGTGGAAAAGCAATTGAATCTGAAAGAGGATCGGGTCAGGTATTGGATCGAACAGGGAGCCCGGGCGAGCGATACGGTGCGGCAGTTGCTCAAGAAAAAGGGTATCGTTGCCAAAAGCAGATAAATGCGGATCGATATTCTGAGTTTGTTTCCAGAGATGTTCGCGGGTGTGTGTGGTGAGTCTATCGTTAAGCGAGCCCGGGAAAAAGGATTGCTGGAGATTGTGCTGACGGACATACGGGATTACGCGACGGACAAACATCGCAGTGTGGATGATCGTCCTTATGGCGGGGGGCCGGGTATGTTAATGATGTGCGGGCCGGTATTCGCGGCCGTCGAGGATGTTCAGGCCCGGAGCGGAGCCGTGGACGAGATAATTTTATTGACGCCTCAGGGAGAGCGTTTCGATCAGAAACTGGCCCGGGAATTGGCAAGTAAAAACAGGATAATGCTCATTGCCGGTCATTATGAAGGATTCGACGAGCGAATTCGTATGGGACTGGCAACAAAAGAAGTTTCCATCGGAGATTATGTTCTCAGCGGCGGTGAACTTCCCGCGATGGTGATAGCGGACGCGGTAGCCCGTTTGCTTCCGGGAGTGCTGGGAGATGACGAATCCTGTGTGGAAGAGTCTTTCAGCGACGCGCGGCTGGAGTATCCGCAATATACTCGGCCGGCAAATTTTCGGGGCATGACGGTCCCGGAGGTGCTGCTTTCGGGCCACCATAAAAAGTTGGAACAGTGGCGGAAAGAACGGGCGCTGGCACGAACAAAAGAACGTCGCCCGGATTTATTGGAAGATAGTGACAAAAGATAAAAATAACATTTGCAGGACAAGTATAAACAGTCCAGGAGAAGGCGATTATGGTTTCCAGTTTGATAGATAAGGTTCAGGAAAAACATTTAAAGAAAAAAACTCCCCAATTTGAAATTGGCGACACGGTTGATGTGCACGTCAAGATTGTGGAAGGTGATAAAGAACGAGTGCAGGTTTTCAGTGGCACCGTGATCTCGCGTAAGGGTTCTGGTATAGCTGAAGTGTTTACTGTACGACGAATTGTGAACAACGAAGGAGTGGAGCGGATTTTCCCGGTTCATTCGCCGAATGTGGTGAAGGTCGAAGTAAAACGTTCTGGTTATACGCGACGGAGCAAGTTGTATTTTCTGCGGGGACGGACGGGTAAATCGGTCCGGTTGCGGGAAAAATGGACTGATAAAAGGAAAAAATAAGCTGTCTTACAATTTTTGGCGGGGCAGTGCTCGATATGTGGCAGGGAGTCTGGAATCGAATATGGGGTGAGAACAGGAGAACGGACTCGCGTAAGAAACTGGGGCGCAAAGGGGAACGCTTGGCCCGGAACTATCTCGCCAAGCGTGGTTTTAGGTGTCTGAAAAGGAATTATACTACCAAAGGGGGGGAGATCGATCTGATTATGCGGCAGGCAAAGACTATGGTGTTTGTCGAAGTGAAAACGCGAAGGAGCGAAGATTTTGCGGCCGGTGAAGAGGCGGTTAACTTTCGTAAACAGAAGCATATGATCGCGGCAGCCCGTTATTTTCTTCAGGTTCACGATCTTTTCGGTCGGCCCTGTCGGTTCGATGTGGTAGTGGTTGTTATTCCGGAAAAAGGGCGGGAAAGTATAAGACATTATGAAAACGCCTTTCGATATACTTATTAGTCCAAGGGCGTCGATAAGAATAGGGACGGGATTGGTTTCGTTTTGGTCTTTTCACTCGATGTGATTGTTTTTCCGGCAAGCATAACCCGGCAGGGCCGGGGGCCAAATAGGGTTTTATGGAGCCTTGCCCCATTATCAGGGTTTTTGGCCATTTTGCGCAATATTTCATTGGTAATATCATAACAAGGATAAAAGTTGCATTTAGTCGATACCCATGCCCATTTTACTTTTAACGATTATGCGGACAATCTGGATGATATTTTATCGCGGTCGCGGCAGGTTGGGGTGACAGGCTGGATAACGGTGGGAACGGATTTGGCGGACAGTCGGGCGGCGTTGCAGTTAAGTCAAAAGTATGAAAATATGTATTGTACGGTCGGGATTCATCCTCATGAAGCGGATAAACAGCAAGAGGGATATCGGGAAGAATTAAGGGCAATGGCAGCGGAGGGGAAAGTAAGGGCGATCGGGGAGATCGGCCTGGATTATCATTATGATTTTTCTCCCCGCGAGGTCCAACGGAAGATTTTCGAAGAGCAGTTGGATTTAGCAGGGCAGATGAACAAGCCGGTAGTGGTCCATTGCCGGGAGGCGATGACGGATTGTCTGGCGATACTGGATGAATGGAATCGAGAGGATATTCCGGTGGTGTTCCATTGTTTCAGCGGGGGCAGGGACGAAGCCAGGGCGGTGGTGGAGAGAGGGTACTGGGTGTCGTTTACCGGGGTGATAACCTTTCGTAACGCCGCGGAGATACGGGAAGCGGTGCGATGTATTCCGCCGGAGAAGATTTTACTGGAAACGGATTGTCCGTATCTGAGTCCGGAACCAAAACGTAAGATAAGGCCTAATGAGCCGGCTTTTCTGGTACATACGGCGGCGAAACTGGCAGAGCTGCTTGAGGTCAGTGTCGAAAAAATTGCCCAAGTGACGGCTGATAATAGTCGATTATTCTTTAAAATGGAACCATAAGTATTTTGTGAGGATTTGTAATGGGATTATCTTTAGTGACTGGCGGCGCGGGTTTTATCGGCAGTAACATGGTGCGTTTTCTGCTGGCCAAGGGGGAAACGGTGCGGGTGCTGGATAATTTCGAGACAGGAAAGCGCGAAAACCTGGAAGAGATCAAAGATCAGATTGAACTGATCGAAGGGGATATACGTGATCTGTCCGCGGTGAAGCAAGCGGTGCAGGGGGTGGAGGTTGTTTATCATTTGGCGGCGCTGGGTAGTGTGCCCCGGTCGGTAAAGGATCCGGCGACAACGCACGATGTGAATGTTAACGGCACGTTTCACATGCTGTTGGCCAGCCGGGGCGCGGAGGTCAAGAGGTTGGTTTTTGCATCGAGTTCATCCGTTTACGGCCAGAGTGAAGTTTTGCCCCAACATGAAGGTTTGCCGCTGGAGCCGATCAGTCCGTACGCCGCCACTAAGGCGACGGGTGAGATTTATGCTAAAGGTTTTTATAAGACGTATGGATTGGAAACAATTTGTTTGCGGTATTATAATGTGTTTGGGCCCCGGCAGGATCCGGACAGCCAATATGCGGCGGCGATACCGTTGTTTGTTTCGGCATTGCTGCGTGATGAGTCGCCAACGATATTCGACGATGGCGAGCAGTCACGCGGTTTTACTTATATTGATAATGTAATGCAGGCGAACTGGAAAGCGGCTACGGCGGCGGAAACGCATGGAGAAGCGATAAATATATCAACGGCATCGTCCGTGACGGTTAACACGGTGGTGAATGAAATCCGAAAGCTGTTAGGAAAAGAGGCTATTAAGCCGATTTATGCCGATCCGCGTCCCGGAGATATTAAACATTCCTTAGCGGATGTTCGTAAAGCCGGAGAATTGATCGGGTATGAGCCTAAAGTTAGTTTCGAGGACGGGATCGCCCGGGCGATCGAATGGTATAAAGATAACTTGTAAAAAGCTATGGCCAGGAAAACAGGTACAACCGACAAGAAAAAAGCAGCCGTAAAGTCTGAGGCAAAAAAGTTAACGGAAAATCAGATTATGCTGCAAGCGGGGGCGCAAATTGCCAAGAAAAGTAATTTGCAGTCGATGCTGCTGTATATAGATTGTCTGGATGATATGGCGGAATTAGCTGAACTGGATTACACCGGTTCGCCGCGTATTATTCTCGTAGCCCGGTCACAGGAAGCTTATGAGATGGCCAAAGGATTTTGTAAGACGATTGTTCAGGTGCCGGAAGTAAATTTGACCCGTATGAGTCAAATCAAAATGGCAGTGATGTTGAGTTTTTCCCAGCGGCTGCTGCACCCGGGAGAGCGTTTTATTTTCTTGACCGGTTTGACGCAGGGTAAGCTGGATACGATGATGGTCATGGAAGTGGGGCGTGAATATGAGATGTTTCAAACGGTAGATCAGCCGCCCTTAACCGAACATATTCGTCGGGCGGTATTCGAGCGGGTTTTGAGTCTGGCGCTGGAGTTGGCGGCCGAGGGGCGGGAAGGCAAGCCCATCGGAGCTATTTTCGTATTGGGTGATTCGACGGAGGTGTCGGCCAATTCTCAGCAGATCATCATTAATCCGTTCAAAGGGTATTCGGAATCGGAACGGAATATTCTGGATTCGCAGATGACCGAAACAGTGAAAGAATTCGCGGCTATCGACGGGGCGTTTGTAATTAAAGGGACGGGAGTGATTGTTTCGGCGGGCACGTATTTATTGCCGAAACTGGTGTCGGAAGAACTGCCCCTGGGGGTGGGGGCACGGCACGCGGCAGCGGCGGCCATTACGGCGGCTACACGCAGTATCGCAATCACTATCAGCGAATCAACGGGGATGGTGCGTATCTGGCGTCAGGGGAGACTCATCACAGAAATCGAGAAAGCACAAAGAAGGGGCGACTATTCCGGCTCGGTTATTGGTTGATGGGCAACGGAATGGTATACCCATCGGGTATGAGAATTCCTGGCAGGGCCCGATGTATTTGTTTTCTGGATAAATATATACATAACGCGAAAACGGGAAAACTCAATCACGATGAATATATTATTTTTTGACTTCTGGTGTTTTGACCTGACGGGTATAGTAGGGGAAAAGGAATAAAACGCTTAGTTTGTGTTCGCGGAGTTCTCTGGTTTCTTCCACTTCATCAGAGTAAAAGGGGATAAAGGTGTTACGTTCTTTGCTGTAGATCAAAAACTCGTTTTGGTCGTATTGTTTTTTCTTTTCCCAGGAGGCCAGGAAGAAGCAGGCGTCGCCCTTTTCTTTTTCCCAGGTGATACCGTCGCTGGTTACGCCTTTGGTGAGTTCGAGGTCGTAGATGGGCCAGGCGATGCTGACTTTTCGGTAGGTTTCACCGGGGCGGGGGGTTTGCTCACAACCGATGGCTGCCATAACTAACGCCAGAATAATCGTGGGCATATAAAAATGTCTGGAAGTGAAGATAGAAGTTTTCATAACCGGGCCCTTTCTGGAAAATCATATCATACCAAATTTTCGAATTGACCGAAATTCTACCTTATGAGAATCCTGTTTGTCAACCGGTTTATCAAAATGAACCGTAAAAGATAATGCAATAATAGATTGCAAATATCTCTCAAAGGTATTAGTATCTTACCAATGAAATCTTGCGCAAAATGGTTAAAAATCCTGATAACAGAGCAAGACTTCATGAAATCCTATTTGGTTCCCGGCCCTGCCGGGTTAGAATGGCTGTGCCCTGTGGGGATGGTAATTTCCGGCAGGGTCCGATGTAAATGTTTTTATTATAATTACATGTGAGTTAACTCGCGCGGTTTTTGCGGCCCATATTTTATTCCTCAGGGCCTTTTGTGCAATTAAAGCTTTTAATTATCGTAAGGGTGCGAAATCGCACTGTGAATAAATGTTGCGCCGACGGAATTTTTAATTGTAGGAGTTGTTATGTCTATTCGGAAAAAAAGTAAAGTATCTTTTTGTACCAGACTATTGTTGCTTGTGAGTTTTTTGCTGGTTGTACAATCATTTAGTCTTTATGGAGCGTCAGCCGGGCAAACTGACCGTTGGTTTGAATTCGATTTAGACTGGTTCGAGCGCCAGGATATGGAAAAATCGATTACTCGGTTCTGGGATCGATATCATCCCCTTGTCCAGGTGGATGGATATAAGGGTGTTATACTCAATGTAGGCTGGTTAAGTCAGTTTATTCTTGGCTGGCATGGCGATCTAAATGAAGTAATCGATTTTCCTAAAAACATGAGAGTGCCGTCCTGGTTTAAAGACGAGGGACAGTTTTCCGGTAATACAACAGAGAGGATGAACCTATGGAGATATCGTTTCGCGAATGCGTCGCCGCGTGCCCGGGTTGAGTATGAAGACTGGACCTATGCGGATTTGAAAAAGTTTTTGATTTTGATGAAGGAAATCGTACGCAAGAACCATGGGATAAAAGACGTTAAGGTCGGCGCGATGGTATTTGCCGGCCGGAGCATATATGGAGGCACCCGAATGGCCTTTGCCCAAGAGCAGCCGCAGGCGTTTCTGGGCAATGGTTATACCAGGCTGACTGCCCGTCTTAAAGCAGATACCAGGAAGTACGGGGCGTTTCCCGAGGGGATTCCGGAAGGTATTGCTTTAACGGAGTTTTTTGGCAAGCAATGGGGTAGTGTTTCCCAGGCCGTCGGCCTCGATGCGATTGTGTTGAGGGATGGTTATATGGGTCCCCGAGTGTACAGTCGAGGAGGGCCATATGGCAGAAACGCCCCGGCCGATCCCAAGAAAGTGGAAGAATGGAGCAGGGCAACGGGCGATCTGATTAAGCAGATCAAGATATCGAATCCGGCAGCCCTGGTCATTGGTTATTCGAATGCGGCAAGCGCGGTAGCCGATTGGCGTGCGAACTGTTTTGATCTGGAAGCCATTGCAAAAGAGGGTTACCTGGATGTATGGATCGACCAAACCTGGTCGGGAGCCTGGAACGAGGTTGGTCAGCGCAGGTCGAATTTCTGGAATAATCAGCATTTGGGTTGGACACATCAGTTGGGTTATGTGCTTGGCCACGCTGCCGTTCTGGCCGATACAAAAGTACGGCACTATATTTTGACCGAAGCGTTTGACGGATGGGAAAACTGGGATGTCATTCATAACGCGCGGGAAAGACTCAGATGGGGGATCTGGGCATACAGTCATGCCGCGGTGGTTAAACCGGAGGGGCTCAGGATGCCGGCTGGTAATTACATTTCCTGGTCTCATCAGGGTCAAAGGCTGCTGTCGGAGGAAGATATTAAATTTCTGGCCGAGACCAGCGATGCCGCCTTTGCAGATGCCCGGGCAACGACCAAGATATATGGTCCCACACTGGTTTATTGCCGCAGTGCCATGGAATGGCAATCTTATAACCAACCTGAGGTAACGATAAGCGAGTGGATCGACGAACAGGCCGGCAGTCTGATGAAATGGTCCGTGCCGATCCTTTCGATTACCCGTTCCGAATATCTCCCCCGGGTAGAGAGCGATCTGTTTATCTTTCAAACTCCCGTACATCTGCAGGCACAGGAAAAAGAAAATGTGCTGAATGTACTTCGGTCGGGAAAGCCCGCGGCGGTGTTTGCCAGTCCCGCAGGAGGTCTTGATCCCGATATTGCCAAAGTGCTGGGTATATCGACGACTCAGAAAAAGGTTGGGGGTTTGCGTTATATTGCAACTCTCGGCGGGCGGACCGGTGGGCTTTTCGAGGATTTACCCAACACGTTTCCCCTTTACCAGCCTTACTGCAAGAACAGGAGTAAGGCGGGTGTTGAAGTTTTCTATGCGGTGGGCAGATCACCCTGCCTGATTTTCAATCCTCTCGATGGCAATCAATTAATATTCTGGGACCCGCCGGAATTACAGTCGCATGGCATAATAGGTTTGCGTTCGCTGGACGAAATACTCGGCAGTCCGACACCTTATGCCCTGACTGCCAGGTTATTCAATTCGGTAATGAAGAAGAACGGTCTGATCAGTGTTGACAAAGTAGAGCAATACCAGCCGGTGAATATAACTTCATGGCAAATAAGCGACGGAAGAATCCGGGTATTGGCGGGCAATCTGGAGGAGGGTATAAACCATACCGCCAACCTTTCCGTAGGGGCTACCCTGAACCTGCCCGGTACGAGTAAACGCTCAAAGCCTGTTGAAGTTGTTGAATTATGGAATGGCACCAAGAGCATTTCGGGAAATAACAAACTTATGATTCATCTGGGGCAAGCGGAAACAAGGCTTTATTCGTTCGATTTAGACAAATAAGGGAGATGCAATCATTGATATCCCCATTGGGTGTCTAGGTGCCTGGCAGGGCTCGATGTAATTGTTTTTCTGGTTAAGTATATACATAATGCGAAAACGGGAAAATTCAATCGGAAGCAGTATAAATACATAATCCAAAAACGGAAAAAATCAATCGTGATGAGTATATATGAGTCTGGGCAGTTGTGATAAGGCGTAGGCAGTGACGTTGTTCTGTCCGATGTGAAAGCCGTTTTTCGGTTCAATAGGAGTATCTGGTATGACTTCCAGAGAGAGATTTATGAAAGTCTTCAATGGTCAAATGCCTGACCGGGTTCCGGTAACCCTATTCATACAGGATCAGGGCCATTTTCTCGAACAGGTGTATCCGGGCGTAGATCCGCTGGATTATGAAGCGTTGCAGCTAAAGGTTATCGAAGTTCAAAAGCAGCTGGGCGTTGATGTTTTTGTCAGAATGCTCTTTGGTATTAACGATCCCCTGGGGATTCATTGTGGGGGGCTAAATGTTTCTCGGCAAAGTGATAACTGGCTGGTGAAAAAGGAAAAGCTCGAGCGGGGTTCAACGGCGGTCACAAGATCGACAATCACTACGCCGGATGGCCAACTAGAGCAGGAGTTTTCAATTCACAGGCTTCGTCCCGCGACATTCATGTATGGCTGCACTAAACACCCGATCCAGACGCTTAAAGATCTGGAAATCGCGATAAAATACGAGCCTGCTTTTTTGACGCCGGAAAAAGGCGAAATGATTAAAGCCCGAGTGCAAAAGGTCAAAACCGTTCTTGGAGACGATGGCATTGTCGGGAGCTGGACGCCGCACGGGCCTTTCAATAATTCATCGCTTCTGATCGATCAGGAAATGTTATATAGTTTATTTCTGACCGATTATTCTTTCTATGAAAAGTTAATGGATTTTGCGATAAGCAGGATTCTGGACTATGTTCGCGCTATCGATAGCGCCGGTGTTGATGTCCATTGTATCGGAGGCAATGTTCCGGGTGGCTTTCTGGGCAAACAATGTTACGATGATTACATTCTCCCTTTCGAAAAGAAATATATTGATTTTGTTCAGGCGAACGGGACGCCGGCCATGTACCATAATTGCGGCCAGATCATGAACCTTGTCGAATCTTATAAAGAACTGGGTGCGAGAATAATCGAGCCATTCTCACCCCCACCTCTCGGCGATGCCGATCTGAAAAAAGCAAAAGTCATGGTAAACGGCGCATATATAATGACCGGTGGAGTTGACCAGGTTAATGTTCTGCAGAAAGGTTCTCTCGATGATGTAAAAAGGAAAACCGAAGAGACCATTAAGGCGGGCAAGCCGGGGGGGGGATTTATTTTGCAGTCGGCAGATTTTCTGGAGTATGGAACCCCGACTGAAAACATCGAAGCTTATGTGGAAACGGCTATGCAGTATGCCGACTATTGATGAGAGGCAAGGTATGGATAAAGATAAAGATTTCAAATATAGTGTCGGCTATCTTCTGCGCATTTCTTCGGTGGCGGCTCTGGGAGGATTGCTCTTTGGTTATGATCTCGTCGTAATCGGAGGAGCCAAAGAGTTCTATGAATTGGTATATGGCCTGGATAGCCCTATCATTAAAGGATGGGGCGTAAGCAGTTGTATAGTTGGATGCATCATTGGCGCCATGGGGGTCGGCAAGCCCAGCGATGTATTCGGCAGAAAAAAAATGTTGTCAATTTCGGCAGTATTGTTTTTCATTTCGGCAATAGGTTCAGGTTATGCTCCGACATTTACCCAGTTTGTGATTTTTCGACTTCTTGGCGGCATAGGCATGGGAATTGCGTCTACGGTTTCTCCTATGTACATAGCGGAAATTTCTCCCGAGGCCATACGGGGACGGCTGGTTTCCATTCAACAGTTAAATATTGTTATTGGTATTCTGTTGGCGCAGTTGATAAACTATTTGATTCTTCGATCTCATCCCATTGCGGAGGGAGTCAGCGGTCCGGCGCTTTTGGAGACCTGGAACGGACAAAACGGCTGGCGATGGATGTTTGCGGCGGAAGGCATCTGGGCCTTTTTGTTTTTTGTTTTTATTTTTATGGTCCCAAACAGCCCGAGATGGCTTTGCAGAGTTGGAAGGTATGACGATGCCAGAAAGGTGCTGCAGAAAATCGGAGGGGATAAATACGCGGAAATATACCTTGAGGATATTAAAGATACCCTTAGAAACAGTCATCACATCAAAGAATTCGCTGAGTTGCTCAAGCCCAAAATGCTTAAAATTATGATAATCGGAGTTGTTCTGGCCGTTTTTTCTCAATGGTGCGGCATCAATGTTATCTTCAACTATGCACATGATATTTTCAAAGCAGCGGGATACGATGTCAGCGGCGCGTTATTTAATCTCTTGGTTGTCGGGATAACGAATTTCACTTTTACGATTGTGGCGATGGTTACAGTTGATAAATTAGGTCGGAAAATACTTATTCTCCTGGGTTCGGTAACACTTGGGATTGCTTTTGTACTGGTTGGCGTATGTTTTCACATTCAAAGCCAGGGTATTCACGTATTAGTATTCGTTCTTTTAGCAATTGCGTTTTTCGCTTCGACCATCGGTCCGGTGACATGGGTGTTGATTTCCGAGCTTTTTCCCAATCGTATTCGAGGACTGGCAACTTCTATCGCGGTTTTGTGTCTATGGATCGCGAATTTTGTACTTGCTCTTACCTTTCCAAGCCTTAATACCTATTTTGGATCGGCCCAGACTTTCTGGCTATATGCGGGCATCTGTTTTGCCGGATCATTATTTATTGTTTTCTGGGTTCCGGAGACAAAAGGGAAAACACTTGAGCAGATCGAAAGAGAACTTGTTGACTAAGTGCGCCTGACAAATGTATCTGCGTCCGAGTAGGGACAACCCGTGGATTATACCAATTTCGGAACATATTCCTAACCCGGCAGAGCCGGGAACCAAATAGGGTTTTCATGGATTCTTGCTCCATTATCAGGATTTTTAAACCATTTTGCGCAAGATTTCATTGGTAAGATCCTAAAGTTCATTATGCCCTATGGGCATAGTAAGAGAATTTCCGGCAGATCCCAATTTAACTTTATTTCCGACAGGTAAATACATAATACGAAAACGGGAAAATCAATCGCGTTTTAAAAAAAAATGAACCTTTTGGGCTCTCGATAAGACTAATAAGAAAGATGACTGAAGAAAGAGTAAATATCGAGGATCAGTTGCTGGTGATGGATGCCCAGGATGGCGACAGGAAAGCGATGGAACAATTGGTAGGGCGCTGGCAAAAGCGATTATGGCAACATGCCTATCGGATGACCTGTGACCAACAGGGGGCCTGGGATATTACTCAGCAAACCTGGTACGATATCATCAGGAAGTTGAGAAAACTGCATGATCCGGCCAAATTTAAGGCCTGGGCGTATAAAATAACAACCTGCAAATCAATCGACTGGATCAAAAAGAAGAACAAAAGCCGCCAGAGACAGATTGATACATTCGATATATTTCCTGCCGTCAGCCAAGACGAGATAGGTTTAAAAGAACTGATGAACAAATTAACCATTGCCAAAAAAGCGGTGCTCAGCCTGTACTATTTCGAACAGTTGAGTATCCCGGAGATAAGTATGGTGATGAAAATTCCAACGGGAACGGTCAAGTCCCGCCTGCATAATGCCAGAAGCGAGCTTAAGGAATTATGGCTGAATATGGAAAAGTAATTTCAAAAAGGAGCTAAAAAATGGAACAGGAATCTATGAAAAAAATTATCGATAACGTCGAAGAATACGACATTGGTAAAGAAGATACCTTCCGCACCATGTTAAGCGATTTTTACAACCGAAAGATGCTGACAATCATAATTGTTGTCTGGACATTTGGTGTTATTTCTATGCTGGGTGCAGTTTATTGCGGCATCCAGTTTTTTAAAGCTCAGGACACCCAATCGCAAATCATGTACGCCGTTATTTTTATTTGCTGTTATCAGACGGTAGGATTGATGAAAATATTCGCCTGGCAGAATATTCACAAAAACGGTATCAAACGGGAAATCAAACGACTCGAACTGCGTGTTGCGGAATTGAGTAAGCATTCGAGTTGACCGGCGTTATACCCATCGGGTATGATAATTCCTGGCAGGGCCCGATGTAATTGTTTTCTGGATAAGTATATACATAACGCGAAAACGGGAAAATGCAATCGTGATGAGTATAGATTCATGATAAAATTGGAAAAGCAAAATATCTATGATGATCATGAATATAAAGGCGGTAGTTTTGATAATGGTTCTTGGGGCGGCGGTTCGTGAGTGATTTTACATGACGAGGAAAAAAATAGACAGCCATACCCTGCAAGTTCTGGAATTCGACCAGGTCCGGGAGATTCTGGCCCGGTTTGCGGGTAGTTCGCTGGGAAGAGAAGCGGCTTTGCGTTTATATCCCTCTGTCGATGAAGACTGGATAAAAAGGCGATTGGCGGAGACGTCGGAAATGAAGGGTTTGCTGGAACGGGAGATTCGCGTGCCGATGGCGGGTTTGCGGGATATCAAGGGTCTGCTGGAACACTATGGAGAGAAGCAAACGGTTTTCGAGCCCAACGAGTTGCTGGAAATTAGTGACACGCTGGCGGCCAGCGGGCGACTGAATGAATTTTTCAGCAAATTGCCTGCGGAATTAGCTCGACATTTACAGGCGATGGGAGAAAAACTGCATAATTTCGATGATACGGTAGCGGAAATCAGCCGTTGTATAGAAAATGATAAAACGGTTCGGGATGATGCTTCGGCGCGATTGCAGGAAATTAGAAAATATATCGGAAAACTCTACGGGGAAATACAGCATAAAATCAAAGCGATTATATCATCCCCCGACATGCAAAAAGCGGTGGAAAATGAAAATATATTAACCCGGCACGGCCGGGCGGTGATTGCCGTCAAGGCGAATTATCGGCAACGGTTGCAGGGAATGGTGCTGGATCGTTCCAATTCCGGCGGTACATTGTATATCGAACCTTACGCTCTGGCAGAGTTGAGCAACCAACTGGAAGACGCCCTGTCTGATGAAAAAAGGGAAGTGTGGCGGATTCTGTGGACGCTTACCAAGCTTGTTCTGGATCAGCAAAAGGAGATTCTCCGCAGCATTGAGTTTCTCGAAAAGATTGATCTGACTTATGCCAAGGCCCGTTTCAGTCAGGAATACGCCCTGGCGGCACCGATAGCAGGGGCGGGTACTTTGTTACGTTTGCGTCAGGCCCGGCATCCATTGCTGCTGGAATGGGACTGTCGAAAAAACAATGTTTCGGTGAGTGATGCCTGTGCCAGGATTGTCCCGATCGATGTGCGGCTGGGAGACGATTTCGATCTGCTGTTGATAACGGGACCCAACACGGGCGGAAAAACGGTAACGCTGAAAACCGTGGGATTGCTGATCCTGATGGCCCAGAGTGGAATGCATATCCCCGCCTGGCCCGATTCGCAATTGCCGGTCTATCGTCAGATATTTGCCGATATTGGTGACGAGCAAAGTATCCAGCAGAGTTTGAGTACCTTCAGTTCGCACATCAGCCAAATTGTGAAGATTTTGGAAAGAGCCAATAAGAAATCGCTGGTATTGCTCGACGAGCTGGGGGCGGGAACCGATCCCAGCGAAGGAGCGGCTTTGGGGATGGCGATTCTGGATCAACTGAGGATAAGAGGGGCCCAATTAATCGCGACCACCCATCTGGGTAAACTCAAGGGCTATGCTTATACGACCCCTCGAGTTGAAAACGCTTCGGTGCAGTTTGACGTGGAGACCCTGGAGCCGACTTTTCGCCTGTTGACGGGTACGCCGGGCAGCAGTAACGCTTTGGCGATTACCCAGCGGCTGGGGATGGTCAAGGCAATCATCAAACAGGCAGAGGCCATCCTGGCTGCCGAGACGGACGGCAGCAGTGAATTGATCAATCAGGTGCAGCAGACGCGTGAAAAGGCAGAGCAAAATCGAGCCCGGACCCAGGCCATGATGGATCAGATTCGGGCTATGCAGCAGGTGGCTACCGAGCGGATGGAACGCGTCAATCAGGAACGGGCTCAACTGACCGAACAGGCCGATAGAGAAATCGATAAAACCATGCGGCAGGTACGAGACATCGTTGCCAGATTTATGGGCCAGATGAACAACGCCCCCAAGCCTTGGAGAGAATGGGCTGAATCGCTTCGGGAAAAAATTTCCACCGTAGCGGCCGACACAACCCTGGCTCGGCGGCAGGCAGAATTCATCGCAAAATTACGCAAGGGTGATACGGTTTATATCATACCTTTTAAGTGCGAAGGTGTTGTGCAGCGGATTCATCGCAAACGGCAGATGGCTGTGTTATTATTTGACGGCAAAGAGTTTGATGTCCCCTTTAGCGACGTCTGGGAAACGAACGACAGGCAAAGATAGCGAAATTCAATTTGTGTCTGGGGCAACTCAGGTCAAGCTGAAGATGGAGTCGTCGATGACGGTACCGCAATAGATGCAGGCGGCATGGCGGTGGGAAACCATGCGGTGGCACTGATGGCACTTGGCGGCACTGGTTCGCTGGTTTTTGCCGTCCAGCTGACCGTCGCGCATATCGACCATATAGAGTTTTTCGTTGAGATCATTATCCGAGAGATTATGTTTTTCCTTAATCAATTCCCATAGCGCCTCGTTAATCATCAGCGCCTTGGCGAGATTTTCCTGCAGCATTCTCAAAGTGCGCTGGATTTCGGAGACTTTACCGGCGGTGGCCGCGGCTTTGTTGCCGGCTTCCCGGGCGGCGTGATTATTGCTGAAAGCAGCTTGCATGCCGATCATTGCGAATGTTCCTATAGGCATGAAAAATTTCCTCCTTATTTTTTGGTTTGCAGAGCGTAATCCCAAAATTTGACCAGACGTTACTGGTGCAGTTCGCGGAACAGATTCATTGTAACTTTATTGCAGAATAAAGGCAATAGAAACCACGAGATAACCAGGGCAATCGCATGAAACGGCACTGTCGATTATGAATAAAAAAGCCAAAATGTTAAGATAGGCAACTTGCGCGATCGTGCGCAATGGTATATACTTCTTCTTTTAAGGGCAAGGCCTTGCA
>Ga0180435_10002959_pt1 | contig 17190 bp, 11 predicted proteins | sample SS_ome_3_FD_132467 | JGI IMG/M metagenome (GOLD analysis project Ga0180435, IMG submission 132467) | Hypersaline lake sediment archaeal communities from the Salton Sea, California, USA - SS_3_S_1 metaG | ecosystem: Environmental > Aquatic > Non-marine Saline and Alkaline > Hypersaline >...
CCCGGCGGACAAGTTCGCGGATCGTCTTGCCCGTCTCGAATGCCTGCTTGGCCACGGCCGAAGCCTTCTCGTAACCGATGTGGGGGTTCAGACTGGTCACCATCGACAGGCTTTGCTCCACCGCTTCCTCGCAGCGTTCGGTGTTGGCTTCCATGTCGGCGGCGCAGAAATCGACGAAGGCCTGGCAGCCGGCAGCCATCAGTTGGATACTTTCCAGTACGGCGTGTCCCATCACCGGCATCATGATGTTCAACTGGAACTGCCCGCCGGCGGCCCCCGAAAGGCTCATGGTTTCGTCGTTCCCGATCACGCGGGCCGCCACCTGCATCAAGCTTTCGCACATGACCGGATTGACCTTGCCCGGCATGATCGAGCTGCCCGGCTGGCGGCTGGGCAGTTTCAGTTCGTAGAATCCGCACCGCGGGCCCGGGCCCAGCCAGCGGATGTTGTTGGCCACGTTGAACAGGGTTACGGCGATGGTCCGCAGGCGGGAGTGGCAATCGACCAGCCCGTCGCGCTGCGCGTTGCCTTCGAAATGGTCGACCGCTTCGATAAACGGGATCTGCAACTCATCCGCCAACACCGCCGACACACGTTTTCCAAACTCGGGATGCGTATTGATGCCCGTGCCAACCGCCGTGCCACCGACGGGCAGTTCCAGCACGGTTTTGATCGCCGCCTCCGCCCTATCCACCGAGAGATCGATTTGCCGAGCGAGACCTCCCAACTCCTGGCCCAATCTCAGCGGCGTGGCGTCCATCAGATGCGTGCGACCGATCTTCATCACCTTGTCGCACTCTTCCGCTTTGGCGTGCAGTGTTTCGGCCAACAATTTCAGAGCGGGAAGCAAATCGCTTTTGATTTCGCAGGCAACCGCCACGTGAATCGCGGTGGGGAAAGTGTCATTCGTACTCTGCCCCATGTTGACATGATCGTTGGGGTGGATCGGCTTCTCCGCCAGGAATCGATCGCCGTCGTCGATCTCGATCGCCCGATTCGAGATGACTTCGTTGACGTTCATGTTGCTCGATGTGCCGGATCCGGTTTGAAAAACGTCGACGGGGAACTCGCCATCAAGTTTTCCGTCGGCCACCTCACGACAGGCGGCCAACAACGATTCGACTTGCCCCGGTTCAAGCGGGTTCTTGCCCGACCCGGTCAACTTGTCGAGGTCTCGATTGGCAACCGCGCAGGCGTACTTCACGTACCCCATGGCGTGGATCAGCGCCGGTGGCAACGTCCAACCGGAGATCGGGAAGTTCTCGACAGCTCGTTGCGTTTGCGCGCCGTAATAAGCACTGGCGGGGACGAGCACATCGCCCATCGAGTCACGTTCGGTTCGGGTGTCGGTCATAGTAAATCGCAATACATGTGTTTCGTGCTAGCAGACCTTCAGCGGCTGACAATGATACCGGCGATGGCAAAATCATCCAAGGTGGAAAACGTGGAAATGGGGTGAGGGTCGAGGGGCGAAGAGCGAGGGATGTACCTACTTCCGGTTTGGCCGACGAATTGGGAACGTTTGCCGATTGTGAGGTTGTCGGTTCAGCCCAAATGGACCTCGGCGATTTTCGCTTCCTTTGTGCGCAGGAACAGCGTTCTGTCGTTGCCCTCGTCCCCCGTCCCTGGCTCCTCGCCCCGCCATCAGAGGCAATTTGCAAAATGGGCGCGCACTGTCTTCCGCGGCAACTGTCTCAACTCGACCTGATCGAATAAAATGAGCAATTCCACACTTGGGAGCACTGCTTTTGGAAGATGCATCGCCCACGCCTGAAGCGCCGGCCGAGAAGGTTCGGCAATTCCCGACCACGCCCGGCGTCTATCTGATGAAGGACGTTGCCGGCCGCGTGATCTACGTGGGCAAGGCGAAAAACCTCCGTGCTCGGGCCGGCAGTTACTTTCTCAAAGCCGCCGAGGAAGACCCGCGTACCGGCCGCTGGGTTCATGAAATCGCCGACATCGACTACCTCGACTGTGAAAGTGAAGTCGATGCACTGCTGGCGGAGTCGCGGCTCATCAAGGACATTCAGCCGCAATACAACCAAATCCAGCGAGACGACAAGTCGTTCCCGTACCTAATGATCTCGACCCGCGACGACTTTCCTCGTGTCGAGTTCACCCGCGAGCCGAAGCAGCACGGGGTGAAGCTCTACGGCCCGTTTCCGTCGGCGGGTTCGCTGCGCGGGGCGATTCAGGTTCTGCAACGCATCTTCAAGTTCCGTACGTGCAGCCTCGACATCGAGGAAGGCGACGATCGCTGGCGGTGGTTCCGGCCGTGCCTCTTGGCGAGCATCAAGCAGTGCACGGCCCCCTGTAACTTGCGGATTACGAAGGAAGACTACCGGCGCGATATTCGTCGCTTGCAGATGTTTCTCGACGGCCACAAGACCCGCTTGCTGCAACAACTGAAAAAGGAGATGCAGCAAGCGGCTGCCGACCTGCAATTCGAAGAAGCCGCCCGACTGCGCGACGAGATCAGCATGCTGGAAACGCTTGACAAACGAGGCGATCTCGAAGAGCATGTGCAGCCAGAGGTTTTTCCGATGGATCCCAAGAAGGGGCTCGAAGGCCTGCGCCGCGTACTCAAACTCAAGGAGACGCCGCGCACGATCGAGGGCGTGGACATCGCGCACTTAGCAGGCGGGCAAACCGTCGCCAGCGTCGTACAGTTCATCGACGGGCTGCCGTTCAAACCGGGCTATCGCCGTTACAAAATCCGCGACGTGAAAGGAGTTGACGACTTCGCGAGCATTCACGAAGTCGTTTCGCGTCGTTACAAGCGGCTCTACGACGAGGGCGACGTATTTCCCGACATCCTGCTGATCGACGGCGGCAAGGGGCAATTGAGCGCGGCGATGGCGGCATTCACCGCACTCGAGATCGATCCACCCACCATGGTATCGCTCGCAAAGAAAGAAGAAGAGATTTTCGTGCCGGGACAGGACGAACCTCATCGACTCAGCCGGCACTCGTTTGCGCTGCGAATAGTGCAATACGTTCGCGACGAAGCCCACCGTTTCGCCCAACACTATCACCATCTGTTGCGACGAAAAGATGTACTGGAAGATTAGGGATCAGGGATCGGAGGTTGGGGATCGGGGGGCAGAGATCAGAGGCCGAAGATAACGTGCATGCCGAGACATACAGGAAAACCTCTCCGCTCCCTGACCTCCGACCTCTGATCCCCGACCCCTACAGATACTCCTTCAACAATTCCGGCAACTCTTCGCAGTGAATGAGCCGGTTGTATTCCAACAAACCGGAGAGGGCGCGGGAGTAAATGCGAAAGCCCATCTCTTCGAGGATGGCGATCGGGTTCAGCCCGCCGATCACGAGAGATCCAATTCGCCCCTGACTGACAGGGACGCCCAGGATCGGCTGACCCGGCAGACCAACTTCCATGAACGCCCCCAGGCCGATCGCGGAAAGACGCTCGGCAAGTTGCACCACCAGGTCGCGGCTGTTCTCGGGCATCTCGCGAAAGCTGGCCCCAATCAGTCCGTTGCCGTCGCGGATGGCGCCGTTGTAGTCGGTCATGCCACTGCGAATGAAAATCTCAAGCGGATCGATGCTGGTGCCGTCGTAATGAATCATCTCGACGAACCGCGTCGGCCGGCCTTTGCGCATTTCGAGCAGACCGCCGAATCGGGAAACCGTCGGTACGCCATGCTTGAGCAATACGCCGTTGAGCGTAATCGAACAGACGGTGCAGAAACCGAGTTTGTCGTCGGGCACGACTAAGTCACCCACTGATTCGCCGGGCGGCAATAGAGCGAGGCGATTACCCATTGCAAATCCTTGCGTGAACACACGGCACACCTTGTCGACGCAGGTCGCAAGTTGGCGGGCGTCAACCAATGACGTATTGACGACGACCTGCCCTGTACACGTTGGCAAGTCAAACGTCATGTCGTAGGTCATTTGGTCGATCTTGGCCGAAAGATAGCCGCCGCGTTGAAAGAGTTCGACGGCTCTCAACTCGCCGAGCCCCTTTTCCGTAATCATGCGACCGCGCTTGCCGTGCTGAACGGTCAGCCCGTCTTCGTCCATCTGGTGCAGATAGAGCCGAATCGTTCGCTCGCTCAGCACGTGCCCGGCGACGGCGAGTTGCTCGGCCAACTGCTTGGAACTGACCGGCTCGCGCGATTGATTCAGCGCGCTCAGCAGGACCATTCGATTTCGTTCGGTCTTATCCATCGATTCCCCACTCCCGAGATGTGCGGCTGCGCGGCAAAACCACCGCGAAAGCTGCCGCTTGCAGCCATTATGCCGCAAACACCCGAAAAACAAGGCGAATTCACCATCAAAAACAGGAGGTAACGGCAATTATGCCGACCCTGGGGGTCTACGGCTCAGGTCGATCAACCTGTAAGACCTGAAAAATACCAGTATTCGCGCCATTTTCAAGCACATTTGGTTGAAATTCTCCAAATAACCGATATAGTGAATTCACAATCAAAATCGGCAGTTCATTGCCGCAGTAAATTCCTCTTTTTTGCCAAAGGAAGGGTCGATCATGCAGGCGCCAAACCGACTAAACGATGCGCTGGGTACTTTCAACCGGGGCAATCCCTGTGAATCGGGGCTGTGTACGCTCTGCGATTCAGATTGCAAGGGCAAGTGCGAAACGTGGATGTCTTCGTTGCTCGGACGGAAGATTCTCTATCCCCGCAACTTCGGCAACATCACCTCGGGTTCAGCCAACATCGTTGCTGAAGGCGTTGGCTACCACGCCTTGCGAATCCAGGGGTACGCCTACGGAGCGCATGGCCTACCCGAGAATCTGACCAACGACCCCGACGACTGCATTTTTCCCAACGTTTCGGTCGGGACCAGCTTCGGTGGAGAAATCGAAACGAAGTGCCGCGTGCCGATTATGACCGGCGCTCTTGGTTCGACCTTCATCGCCGCCAAGTATTGGGATTCGTTCGCCACGGGTGCTGCGTTGTGCGGCTTCCCCATTGTTGTTGGCGAAAACGTTGTTGGCGTCGACCGCAAATCGGTCCTCGATGGTGGCAAGATCACTTCGGCTCCCGAACTCGACCGTCGCGTCGACACCTTCCTACGCTACTACGACGGCTACGGCGCCATCATCGTTCAAATGAACGTTGAAGACACTCGCAACGGCGTGGCCGAATACATCATTAACAAGTACGGCGACAAGGTCATCCTCGAACTGAAATGGGGACAAGGCGCCAAGGACATTGGCGGCGAGATCCAAGTGACCGATCTCGAATACGCCCGCTTTCTGAAAGATCGCGGCTATGTTGTCGATCCCGATCCGTACGATCCGACAGCCGAGGCCGCGTTCAAGTCGGGCGCGATCACGTCCTTCGCCCGCCACAGTCGACTGGGCGGAACGAATCTTTCGACAACCGACGCGGTCGCTGAAGACTTCGCCAGTGCAGTCGCCGGTCTGCGAGAACTCGGCTACAAACGCATCTCGTTGAAGACGGGCGCGTACGGCATGGAGGCGCTCGCCCTTTCGATTCGTGTGGCAGCCGACGCCAAACTCGATCTGCTGACGATCGACGGCGCCGGCGGCGGCACCGGCATGAGCCCTTGGAACATGATGGACCACTGGGGAGTGCCGAGCCTGCACCTACACGCCAAGACCTACGAGTATTGCAAGGTGCTTGCCGATCGTGGCATCGACGTGCCTGACATTTCGTTGGCTGGCGGTTTCGCCCGCGAAGATCACCTCTTCAAGGCGATCGCCCTCTGCGCTCCGTTCACCAAGCTGGTCTGCATGGGCCGTGCCCCGATGATCCCCGGTTACCTGGGCAGCAACATTGAAGGCGTCTTCAAGCCGGAAAACCGTCAGAAGGTCAACGGCAATTGGGACGAGCTGGCCCCGCACGTTGCCAATGTCGGCAATACCCCCGAAGAGATCTTTGCCGGCTGGGAAGCAGTCAAAGCGAAGGTCGGCGCCGACGAGATGAAGAATATCCCGTTTGGTGCGATCGCCATGTACGGCTACGCCGACAAGCTTGCCTGCGGTCTGCAGCAGTTCATGGCCGGCGCCCGTCGCTTCAACCTGTCGGAAATCGTTCGCGACGACCTGTTCGCCGCCAACCAAGAGACCGCCGACATCACGGGTATCCCGATGGTGACCGAGGCCCAGAACGAAGAGGCCTTGGCGATTTTGAATAAGTAAGAAGGCGAGATCGTTAGCCGGTCGCCTGTGACCGGTTGCTGCAATCAGGGGACATTCGTCTCCCGCTCGCCGGGAATACCAACGCAAGGCGGGACGTGTCGCAAGATGCGTCCCGCCTTTTCCGTTACTTCTGCGGATAGGGATACGCCCGGGCGGCGCCGGGGTTGTCGTAAGAGCGAGCTTCGGTGTAAGCGTCGATGCGGGCGCCATCTTTCAATCGGTCGCCACGGGGCACGGGAAATACACCGATACTCCGCAGGCCGCGTTTTACGTCGTCTGGAATCGGCCCCTTGTTCTTTGTGCGATCGAAATAGACCGAGGTGACCGCGTTCTCGTAGACAACCACGTCGTACAAAAAGTCGGGTGGGATCACCACGCGACGAACATCCTCGATCCACTCACCGTACAGACCGCGCGACATATGCGTTTCAATCGCCACGCCGCCGGCATGTCGGTCGAGCGTGACCTCGACAGATTCTCCCGGGGGTACGCGTATCTCGGTCGGCCGTTCTCCGACCGCGCGATGGTCGACAATCTGCACGGAGATCTCGTTGCGACCGCTGTTGCCGAAAAGCACACGGGCCGGCCGTAGCGGTGGGCGGCCAACGATCTCGCGATGCACATACGCCGGCGTCGGGCCGGGTGCGTAGTAACCAAGCATCGGCACATGAACGAACCGCTGCTCGGCCAGTGACGAACTTGCTAGCAATGCGCAGCAAGCACAATTCACCGCAACGGGAAATTTCGTCATGGCTGTTACCTCGCCAAGTGAATAGGAATCGTTTCGGTATCCAAAGTTCCGAGGAGCACGGCACTGGCCGGGGAAGAGCGGCTTGGGAAAATTGGAAGCCCCTCCATTTTAACTGTCCCCCCCCCTTGACGCGCCGAATACAAGCCATGTTGACCTCGGTTTCGTGAGATACCGCAACGAGTTCAATCGACTTTTCACAATTTCTTTTGACGATGCTGGGAGCATCGCAACGTGCATCACCCAAGGAGGGGCTTTACCATGGCGTTCATGCCAAAGAACCGAAATTCGTTCTCATCTTTCACGGCACGACTCTGCCTCGCTATTGCGATTGTCGGTTCGAGTCTTGCCGCAACAACGCAACGAGTATCCGCTCAAGTTGTTGTTCCAACTAATTCATTCACGCTCCAGTTCTGGAACAGATCACACGGTGCTCCCGGGTTGGAGGGCATGGACGATAATGCGTTGACTGCCGCTGACATCGGTACTTGGTCGCCTCAGGAAATCACAGCCGTGAGGGAAGCTTTTGAGTATTGGGAGCAAACTGCGGATCTCCCAACCAATTTGGGCGATGAGCGACCGATCATTCGTCTTGTCAAAGACGAGCGACTTTCCGTGGAAGACAAGGACAATCCCGGTACTTGGATCCCGGCAAGAAACAACGCGCGGGCACAATCAACAACGAAAAGCGGAACAAGTTCACGTGTGCATGACCGCTTGGTCAGCGGCTTGACCCCGGCGCGAAACGCAAACAACCTGGACGCTTCCATTGTGTTTCAGGTTGGCGTGGATTCGAACGACGTGCTGAACGTGATCAACACAGACGCCATGCTGCAACTCGCCCATGGACAGAATGGCGGAGTCCAAATTCAGAAGCAGGCGATTCACGAAATCGGGCACCTCATGGGAATCAATAGTCTTGATCTCACTGTCGTCACAGATGGAGGGCAGAGATATCTAAGAGGCGCCGAGGTACAAAACCTGTTCGGAGCCGACGGGGTATTGCTGGACCCGGATGGAACCAATCACACCATGCTCGATTATCACAATCTCACGCGGGCACGTCCTTTTTTTAGGAGGTATCGAAATATCCAGGCGGCCGCTCCCGCCGAATTGGCGATCATCGCGGATCTCGGTTATGGAATCAGTCTCGACGATCATTTCAACGAAGCTTTCTATCAAGATGGAGTCACGCAAAGCATCAACTCCGCCTATTCGTCGAGCGAAGATTACGCCTATGGAGTCTTCACGCACGCCGACAATTTGACCATCAATCAGAACGCGAATATCAGCTTGTCGGGTTTTGCGGTCACCGGTGTTCGAATCACCAGCCCGGACTACGATTCAGCCACGGAACCGCCTCCGCAGGGAAATGATCTGACGATTGCTCCTTCCGCCAACATCAATGTCAGTGGCGAGAGTGCGATTGGCGTTTTGGTCAGTTCCGGGGCCAGCCACAACATCGTGCATCGTGGAACCATCAACGCCGCGCTGCCAGGGACAGGCATCCAGGCGACAGGCATCTACATCGGCTTCGGTCCAAGTTCCTTGGTGTCGTCGCACGAAGTCACTTCTTCCAACTACGGCGCACCATTGGTCGACACGCTCGACATCTCGGGGACCATCTCCAGTACAGGCGATGCTATCTACGTGGGTGAATCGGCCGAGGTCAATCGAATCAACATTATGTCAGGAGCGGCAGTCAATGGAGGATTGGACGCAATTCGCGTCGAGGGTGCCGTCGAATCGATCGACATCACTGGGTCGATCTCTACCGCGACCAATGCGATCAGTGTGGGAAGTACGGGTAGTGTCAATGAAATCAATATCATGCGGGGCGCGGCAATCGATGGCGTTATTTCCGTCGCGGCGAATGTGAGCAATACCAATAACGCTACCATCACGTTTGGCAAACTTCCCGATGCAAACGGTGTCGCCACGTCGACGCCGGATTCAACATTCACCTTCAACTACGGTGACATCATCAGCAACCCATCACAAACGGTGTTGGATCTCGACTTCTTCGACGGGCAAACGACATTGGGTGGACTGACATTTGTCGAAGACGTTCGCGTACGTGACGGTCAACTCACGGCGAATGGCTTCTTTTTTGCGCGAGACCTGGATATCGACGGTGGAACGGCGACCTTCAACAACACGACGGACCTGGACGATTTGAGTGTCGGAGCGTCCGGAATGTTTCGATCGACCAACGCAACGCTCATCGACGATGTTTATCTCAATGGCGGTGAGGTTGAAGTCGCCGCTGGAACGACGACGGTCGACGAATACCGGCACAACTCAGGAACGACCGACGTTGACGGTACGCTGAATGCCTCGTGGTTCCGCATGACGACCGGCCAAACCGACGTGTCCGGAACGATGACGGTGACGAATCAGGTGCAATCCCAGGGCGGCACGTTTACCGTCAACGGAACCGTCAACTCAAACACATTCATCGTCGAGAATCCAGCGACGGTGCAGGGTGCAGGCGACATTCAATCCGACGTGACGCTCCACGGAACCGCCGCCCCCGGAAACAGCATTGGGACGCTGACCGTCACAGGAAACTTCAACAGCGCTCCCACCGCCGTTTTCGACCTCGAAGCCGACCCCGGCGGGGCGAATCCCGTCCCCGGGACGCACGTGGATCAGATCGACGTTACGGGCGCGGGCGCGGTCGACGGCGGGACGGTGGAGATCGACGCCGCGCCGGGCGATTATGTCATCGGCAGCACCTACCGCTTCCTGACGACCGGGTCGGGCTTGACGGTGACGAACGCCCCGGCTTTCAACGACAACATCGACCAACGGCGCGTTCTGCCCTACTTCGACGCCAATGACATGGGATTCACGATCCTTCGCGACGTGCCGTTCGCCAACATCGGCCGAACCTTCAATGAAATCGCCTTCGGCGTCTATTTCGATCAGATCAAACTGACACCGAATGCGGATCTCCAGGAAATTCGCAATCAGTTGGACTTGCTTCCCGAGGAAGCGGACGTGCGAGTCGGGATGAATCAGCTGACGGGCGACATTTACGGTTCGATGGCGACCATCGGGATTCAGAACTCCAACAACGTGTTTCGCATGCTCAGCCTGCAATTCGGGGGAACGGGCGGCGACCCATGCTGCGACTGCGGCGGTTGCTGCGATGGAAACTGGGACGAGCAACCCAGCAGCGGTTGGATCACGGGATACGGGCTCGGCGCGCTATCGAGCAGTGACGGCAACGCCGCCGCTCCGCGCTACTCGGTGGGCGGAACGCATTTTGGCGTGACCCATAAGATACGGTCTGATCTGCAATTCGGCTTCTTCGGTTCCTACGGCCAGACGCACACGAGTGTGCTTTCGCGCCTGCAAACGGCCAGTGTCGACAGTCTGATGATGGGCGGGTTCCTTCGTCTTCGTGATGATTGCAACTACCTGCTTGTCGCCGGAGCGGGTGGATACGACCAATACGAATCATCGCGACAGATTCGTTTCGGCAATATCAACCGACTTGCAAAAGGCGACGCCAACGGCGGCCAAGCCGTCGTCTACTTGGAAGGCGGACGCGACATCGCTCACAACGGGCTGCTGATTCGCCCGCTGGGGTCACTGCAATACACGTTCGTCCATCGACAAGAATTCGTCGAAACCGGCGCCGGGACCGCGAACCTGGCCGTCTCGGAATTGGATGCGGACTCGTTGCGTGGTGGATTGGGAATCCAAGCCGCGGCAGAATTCACCACCAGAAACTCCTGGGTCGTCTCTCCCTACGTCAGGGCGTTGTGGCAACATGAGTTCCTGGAGTCGTCGGCCCTTTCGACGGCTTCTTTCTCTGGCGTAGCCGGCCCCGCGTTCACAGTTATTGGCGCCGACCTCGGTCGCAACTGGGGTGTTTTCGACACCGGTTTGGGTATTGCCGTTCGCGACAACCTGAGCGTCCACTTCGGCTATCATGCGGACATGAATCTCCGGCACGTCGCTCACACGGGCAGCGGAGGTCTGGTGTACTTGTGGTAAACACTGCCGAGACAGTGTCCGTGTTTTGGGCAAACTCTGTTTCGCGTCTCCATGCAACGGCGGATCGCATCATCGGGTGTGGCCCGCCGTTGCCCATTTGCACGCGTTCTGGACGCCAGCGCAGGCGCAATCGCCAAGGGGATGCCGGGCGACATCTCTGGTTGAGTTGCTAGAATAGCTGTGACGAGAGGGGCGAGAATTACTTGGGAGCCATCGTACAGGTGATTCGGCGACCCTGTCGCGACGGCGGTGTTTCCACCTTGCCGAACTCCGCAAGTTCTTCCACCACACCTTGCATCACTCGGTCGCCCTCTTCGAGGTGGGCCATTTCGCGACCGCGAAAGATCACCGAGATTTGCACTTTGTCCTTGTGCTTGAGAAATTGCTTGGCCCGATTCACCTTGAAGTTGATATCGTGTTCGCCCGTCTTCGGACGCAAACGAATCTCTTTGGTCTTCGTGTGGTGAACGTGGCCCTTCGACTGTTTCTTGCCACGCTGGTACTTGTACTTTCCGTAGTCCATGATACGGCAGACGGGCGGCTTTTCATCGGGCGCCACCTCCACCAAATCCAGGCCAACGTCTCTGGCCTTGGAAAGCGCTTCGTCCGTCGGGATGATACCGAGTTGTTCCCCGTCCTGTGCGATGACGCGAATCGGAGACACCCGAATCGCTTCATTGACCCTAGTCTGATTGCGGTCGATCGTTTTGGTCCTTTCGTAAAACCAACATTCGAATTCTGGAATCGGCTGCGACGCTGGCGACTACGTCGCTAAGCGCACAATCCCCAATGCATGAGTATCGATAACCATAACCGTCTGTGTCAACCAGATTTACAGGAAAAAGTTGCTCCCAGGGGCGAGGAGCGAGGGGCAGGCGACGAGGGCAGCGACAGGCTTTGTCTCCTTATGCGATGGATGCGCGAATAACATTGAGACTGTTTGCAGCTGGCCCAAGGCCCTCACAAGAGGCTGCCGGTCGTTGTCCGTGGCTAGGCCAAAAACGGCATCTGGCCCCAATCCTCGCCCCTCATCCCGTTTTTTTCGACGCATCCCCAGGGAACACGCTGATGCTCCGATACTCCGGGGGCGGGGCGGCGGGAAGATGCCCCCTTGACGCCGAACCTTCTTCGCATCAGATTGGTCTATTCGGGATAAGAGAGCCGCCAGAAGAGGCTTTCTCCGAAAAATGGGCGATTAGCTCAGTTGGCTAGAGCACCAGCTCGACAAGCTGGGGGTCACTGGTTCGAGCCCAGTATCGCCCACTCGCAAAGCGTTGCAGGTTAAGCACTTGCAACGCTTTTTTGTATGCGGGGCCGTTACAGTGTCTCTCCTGCCAACGGTTTTCTTCAGGCGGTGGTTCAGGCAGTCTATGTAGGCCTCACTTGGCGAAATCAGCGAGTGAGATTCTGATTGAAGGCCAAGTGCTCGACACGGCTGGAACACCGGTCGAGGACGCCACGGTCGACCTTTGGCAGGCAAACGCGGCGGGACGCTACCGCCATCCGCACGACCCGAACCCGGCGCCACTTGATCCGAACTTCCAGGGTTGGGCGATCGTACCCAGCGGCAAGGAAGGCAAGTTCCGCTTCAAAACCGTCATGCCGGGGGCGTATCCGGCGGCTCGGGATTGGATGCGTCCGCCCCACATCCATTTCAAGGTGAGTAAACGAGGGTTCGTCGAACTCGTCACGCAGATGTATTTCCCCGATCACGAGTTGAATGCGCGCGATCGGCTTTTGCTGCGCAAAACCAAAGACGAACGAAAACAGATGATCTCAACGAAAACCGTCGACGATCCGGAAACGTATCTCTACACGATCATTCTGGAGGCCGTTTGACGCGATGGACAATATTGCCGGGGTTTCTCCCATTGCGACGGGTTGGAAAACCTATCGCACGGAATTTCAGCGCACGTTCTCAGTTCACTGAGAAACCGGCAACTACCGCTCTGCCCATTTCCAGCCGGGGATGGCTTCGAGTTCATCCCGAAGCCAATCGGGCAGGCGACCTTTTTTGTAAGACGTGCGGCGGCTGTTGATCCATGCGCCCAGGGCCAAACCGCCAACGCAGGTGGTTTGCGTCAACCGTTCCCAGCCGTACTCCTCGACATACTTTCGCAGTGCGGCGAGTTTTGCCAATTGCCGAGTGTGTTTGGGATTCCAGGTCCAGCCGGGGATGGCCTCCAACTGCCTTGCGCGATCGGCAGACATCGCGCCGTGACGATGCTCGGCGCGCCGATGGGTCACCCAGGCGCCGATGCACACGTCTTTGTAGGTCGTGCGGCTTCTGAATCGATCCCAACCGTACAAATCGATGAACTGCTTGAGCAGTTCGAGTGTATGATCGTAACTGTTTTCGTTGACCACCCACGACCAGCCTTCAACCGATTCGAATTGAGCAACGGTTTCAGCGTCGAGTCGCCCTTGCTCGTAAGCTCGTCGTCGACCGGCGACCCACATGCCGAGATTGACGCCACGAAATCGCGTCGTTGTCGTGAGCCTCTCCAAACCACGCTGCTCGGCGAACTGTCGCAGTACGTCGAGCTTTTTTCGTTGCAAATCGTTGGTTGGGTCCCAAGTCCAGCCGGGGATCGACTCGAGTTCATCGCGCATCCAGTCGGCGATTTCACCGCGACGATATTCGCTGCGCCGCATACTCACCCAATGTCCGAGGTGAAAGCCATTGATTCGAGTGCGACGTCCGAGACGCTCCCAACCGTGTTCGGCGACGAATTGCTTCAGATAGTCGAGGCTTTGAACTAGCCGCGGATTGATGGCATGACGGTTTTTGACGGTGCCGTTTCCGTTTTCGGTCGCAACCCCGTTGACGTTCGACGGAAGGGGATGACCACCAACAAACTCTCCAAAAACCGTTCCCGTTTCCACTGTCTGCAGCATGATGCACCCTTCTACGCGTGGATAGTGACAGACGACGCATCTGGCGTCGTTTTGCGACCCGGTTCCGGGCGGGTCACAATTGCAACGGCTCTCCGCGGCAACCAAGGTCACGCGCGAAGCGGGGACACTACAATCCCTTACCATCTAAACGCAAATTGATCGAAGATGTACTCGCGCGCAGGAAAGAAATTCTGTCTGCCGTAAGACTGGGGGAATTGGGCGTTAGCGGCGGAGATGTCACCCACAGAAAACCAGTGGCGGACCACCGGATTGACGCAGCAGGCTACTCGGGCATTTCCAGCTTGAAGACCTCGTTAAACGCCTCATCGAAGTCGTACGCGTCGTCGAAGTCTTCTCGGCGATCACAGGGCGACTTCTTCATCGCCCCAATCCGGATCAGGTTATACACCATTTCGCCGAAGTCGCCAGTTGATTTCACGCCCCAACTATTGAGCACCACCTTCGCCATGTAGCCGTACTGCTCAAGGGCGTAGCGACGAATCGATTCGCAAAGCTCTTGACCGGTGAGGTGTTTCTCAACGCCACCCTCGCCCTCTTCCGATACTGGCTCGATCTCCTCAATTGGCTTGATCTCAGGGGCGGAGTGCGCCGTCCCCAATCCCATCACATGCTGCCCGAACGAAAGTGCCTCGCGCACGAATTGGTAGGCCTCGATCGAGTACCGCGTATCTTCTTTAAGCAGTTGGAATATGGAGTAGGAATCGTCTGCCATGGTCTCACTCGTTGGGGGGGGCATCACCGCGGGGAACCACTCCCTTGACGTCTCTCGCATGAACCATCACACGCCGGTTGTCTTCGGTATGAACCAACAACTCTTGCGTGAGAATTTGATGGGCAATTACCCGAGCCTGGCCGTTATCGAGAATGATCTCACTGCCGACGGAAGGCAATTCACGCTGCATATCGCGGTACGTATCATATTCGTATCGCAAGCAGCACTTGAGGCGACCACAGCGGCCGGAGATCTTCGTCGGGTCGAGCGTCGCCTTTTGCAGCTTGGCCATCTTCATAGAAACGGGCGGCATTTCGCTCAAATGCGTGTTGCAACAAACCGGCTTGCCGCAGTCGCCGTAATCAGCCAGCAGCCGCGCTTCGTCGCGAACGCCGATCTGGCGCATCTCGATGCGCGTTTGAAACTCCGACGCCAATCGCTTGACCAACTCGCGAAAATCGACCCGACCTTCCGCCAGATAGTAAACGACGATTCGCTCGCCACCGAACAGGTGCTCGATGTCGACAAGCTGCATGTTCAGGCCGGATTCAGCAACGTAGCGGTTGCAGATCTCGAACTCCTTGCCCTCGTTGGTTTTCATGTGGGCAAGTTCGTTCTCATCTTCGGAAGTCATGCCTCGCAGGATCTGGCCGTGCGGCGGATCCTGCATCTGCTGGACGGCCTCCTCGTCGGCGTCACAGAGGACCTCACCCACTTCCAAACCACGATTCGTGCGAGCGATGACCCGCTGGCTTCGTTGGTATGCGTCACTGCCGCGCGTCGTCATTACGGCAAGCGACCGCATGACCCCGTAACGCACAACATATTTCGACATAACAACGCCTTCTGAAAACCCAGGCAGGTGAGCCGTTTGATACCGCCCCTATGGAGGAGCTATTCAATATAGCTTGTAAGAGGAAAGTGGAAAAGGCTGCGAAATCACGGCTGAATCTGAGTACGGAGCCAATCCAAGTCGGCCGCGTATTGTTTGCGGACGGCGGGTTCGAAGGAAAAATCGGCGTGGTCGGCGTCGGGGAGGTTTGTTATCCGCGTCGGGCCGGCGTATGCCTCGTGGATTCGTTGCTGATACGTGGGCGGCACAACGCGATCACGCCCAGACATTACAAACACCGCCGGGCACTCGCATTTGGCGGCGTTGGCGATCGCGTCCAAATCTTCGGGAACTTGCTTGGCGACAAATCGCGCACCGAGCCAAAGGGTTTTGTAGGCGAAACGCCCGACGATCAACTCGCGCAAAGGCGGCGGGTTTCTCAATAACAGTCCAGCACTCGGATGGCGAGACGCCACGTACAACGCGATCGCTCCGCCGAGACTCGTGCCGACCACCAAAATGGGTCGACCGTCGGCAACCGTGTGGATCGCATCCCATGCGAGATCCGCCGTCGCCGGGAGATAGTTCATGCTCGCCTGCCCGCTACTGAGACCATACCCGGGCGGATTAATCGTCCAGATTTCCGCCATTGCGTCCGGCCAGTATTCGACGGGATGATCCGTGCCGCGTTCCGCTCGCCCTCCCGCCCCCGGCAACTTGAGCACGAACAGATTCGCGTCGTCGGTCGATTCGGCATTCACGCGATGCACCCACGCCTCGACTCGCCCGAACTGCCCCTGAAGCAAATGCCGCGACTTGCCCGGCGTCGCAATCGGGTGACGCGTCGGTTCGAGTACTATTCGATCTGCAAGACGGTGAAGCACGATATGCAATTCTCGAAAGACGAAGGAGGGAAGCCCGCGGCGCGTTACGGATCGCCAACGGTTGCCGTGAAACCAAGAGCGTTGATTCTATCGACCAACTGCTGCGCATCAAAACCCTTTCCACGGACAACGGCCTGACCCGCATCGAGATCAATGTCCGCAGCGTCAACTCCGGCGCATTCCAGTAAGGCCCGTTGGATGTTGCGAACGCAGTTTTGGCAACTCATGCCGGTAATGTTAATCGTGACAGAATCGCCATCGGTTGATTTTGCCTCGCGGGTGGCGGCATCCGAAGAACAACCGCGAGACGTCGCCTGCGGCTTCCGGTTGAACAAGAAGGTTTTGGCGATCGCACCAAGGTGTCGCGATGTCGCCACCAACAGCAGCAACAGCATTGCCGCCCAAACGTGAGTCGTCCACGCCGCATGGGCCATCTCGTGGCAATGTTCCGCCGTCAAAGGCAAGCTGTCCGTCAGGTTGGGAAAAACGGTGTCGACGAGCAAACCGCAGGCGACCGCGACCACGGCAACGGTCGTCAAATAGATGAAGGCGGTACGGCGACCGAGCAATCGCCAAACCGTGGCGACGGTGGCGGCATTGGTCGCTGGCCCGGCAATCAAGAATGCGAGCGCCGCTCCCGGTGAAACACCTATGTGAATCATGCCGAGGGCGATGGGCACGGATGCTGTCGCACAAACGTAAAGCGGTATGCTGAGCGCAATCGCCACGAGCACGGCAAGCAGCCCCGTGCCTAAATACTGTGGAAACAATTCTGGCGGCACAACGGCCGAGAGAACGCCCGAGATAACAAGGCCGATGATAAGCGCGCCGCCGATATCGCGTGGCAAGACGACAAGGCCGTAGTGGAGGATGCGTTTCACGCATTCAACCGGCGGAATCCGGGACAACGTTGCGGCCCGGCTGTTTTCG
>Ga0180435_10002961_pt1 | contig 17186 bp, 16 predicted proteins | sample SS_ome_3_FD_132467 | JGI IMG/M metagenome (GOLD analysis project Ga0180435, IMG submission 132467) | Hypersaline lake sediment archaeal communities from the Salton Sea, California, USA - SS_3_S_1 metaG | ecosystem: Environmental > Aquatic > Non-marine Saline and Alkaline > Hypersaline >...
ATCGATTTAGAGCTGCTGAAAGTCATCAAAAACTATGATCTGACAGCCAACAGCAGGCTCGTCGAGGGTGTCCTGGCCCGCAACCAGCCATCGGCGGAAAGTTTCAACATGGCCGTGGATGCAGGCCAGTTCAGACCCCTGGAAAACATATGGGATGAAATCTTTTATGTCCATGAAAGGCAGGGCTTTGATCGAAAGGATCCTAACTTTGCCATTTGGCAGGAGATTTGCGACGGAGAGTACCGCCGCGTCACGGAACTGACCGGGCTATCACCCGTGGCCGCCCAGTGTTTGACCGAACGGAGCGCTCCCGACCTGTTTCTCAATAATATCGGGAAGATTTCTGCAGAATCTGTGCAAATCCTGAGTCGCTGGGCGGGACGCTGGCTGTGCCTCAACGGTTTGCAAACGATGGACGCCGCCACTGCCCGGGCACTATTCAGCTGGCCGGGCAACCGCATATCCCTCAACGGACTAAAAATATTCCCGCCGGAACTGGCCCTCTTTATTCCTCAGTGGTCCGGTAAACACCTGGAACTCATGGGCCTGGACCCCGAAGACACCCCAAAACAGCAAGAGAGCTTTAAGTACCTGTATCAATGGCAACAGCAAAGCGGCGGCCGCGTCTATCTGCCGCCGGCAATGGAAACCCGCTACAGGGCCTATGCGGCCAGCCTGGCCCCCAAACCGGTGAAATTCGGCCAAGGATTCTATTTTGACCCGGAAAAGGCCCCCAAAAAAACAAAGGATTAGACCATGCCCCAGGGAGATTCCGATATCCTGCAACCGGTAAAGCGGAAATGGCAGGCCCTGTTCATCAGCATACTGATACTGGGACACCTGGGTCTGTGGCCGGCCAGCACCGCAGCGGCATCCAAAGCGGATAAAACCCGGTTGCTCAAGGAGAGAATGTCCGCCATGGAAACCCTGCGGGGGCAGATCGGCCTAAAGCTCATCGAAGCCAGCGCCATCCGCAGCAAACTGAAGGGCCGCATCGAACCATTGGAGCTTGAGATCAAAACCCTCAGCGAGCATCATCAACTCACCGCCTTTGACCAGACGGAGGCCTATCCCCGCATCGCATTCGGTTTAAAAACATTGGCCCACCTCACCGGCTACTATGAAGCCATCCGTTCGGCCATCGCCGGCCTTAGGGAGGCTGATCATGCCCTGCAATATCTCCACCGGCAGGTCAGGGATGACCTGGAGGTCATCGCCACCCTGAGTGATTTTGCCATTGAGGCCCAAATCACCCGCATCGATGCAGCTCTGGACTTCCCCCAGGCCCAGCAAGCCCACCTCATTGATGCCACCAAGGTGCAACCGCCCTCACCGGCCAGTCTTTTTAGCCAAATGCTTGCGGCGCCCTGAGGGGAACCGCCGGGAATTGATCGCACGCCGTACCGTCACGGCACCTGGCCCATCTCAGTGGCGCGGATCGGCACCAACGTTGGGATTTAAGACCATGACCATGATCACACCGCCGAGCATGACCGCCCTGGGGATGCCCCCTCAGAGCAGGATTTCCAGCCAGCCGCAAAACCGGACCGCGGCTGATTTCAATGCGCTGTTGGCCCGCGCAACCGCCGCAGAGCCGGCGGCAAACTTCAAGGCGTCCGCGGCGGCACCCTCTCCGGCCCCCAATATGAAGCCCATTTCATTGGGTACGCTTAATGCCCGCCAGGCCACCGTCTCCGACCTGCTCAGCCAACATCCTGAATACAAGGATGATATGTGGCAAATCGTGGGAAATCCATTGAATAAAGCCAAACCCTTTCGACAGATCCCCAGCGGGACCGCCATCTATCTCAATCCTGTCACCCGGGAACTTTCCTGGAGCGGAGTGCCGGAAACCGGGCGGGCTGCAGGCTGCCCAATGACCGGGACGCCCCTTGAAACCGAATCAGCCCCGTCCCGCGGCGCTACATCGCAGTCCCCTTTGAACCCTGTTGCCATCCAGCCGGCGCCCAATCCCGCGGAACTGTCCACGCCCCGTTTGACGCATCTGGGACAACTCTCCGCAAAGCAGCCCACGGTTTCCCATCTGTTGGCCAACCATGCTGAGTTGAGCCGTAATACCTGGGAAATTATCCATGCACCCCAAAACCGGGCAAAACAGTTCACTACCCTCCCTCCGGGAACCGATATTTACTTGAATTCCGCCACCCGCGAGCTGAGCTGGACCACGCAAACTGCAAAATCTGCTGCAGTCCCCGGGCCCGGACAGGGTTTGGACCCACCCGGCAACCCGAGCGGCGAAACCCTCAAGACAGCAACCCCGGCCAGCCTACCTGCGGAAGCACCCCAGATGGCCCATGCCGTGCGTTCTTTTTTAGGCCAGGCCTATGATTCCATGGATTGCTATGAGCTGGTCGTCAATGGATTGGAGAAAATGGGCGTCCGCTATTTGGGCAAAGGCGGCCTCCAGGCCAGCCTCATGCACAAAGCCGTGCGTGCGGGGCTGCCGGCCAACAGCTATCTCACCGGAGAGGGCATCATCGACGCCACCGGCTCCCGGCTGTATGCCCAAACCATTTTGGCCCCAAAGAACAGCGAGCAACAAATCCAGCGAATAATTAACGATCTCAAGCCCCTTTTAGGCCAGGGGGACATCCTCTCATTTTCCACCCCCTCCCGGGGGCACGTAGGGGTGGTCGACCGCCAGCAGGATATGTGGACGTTCATTAACTCGGGTTACCTGGATCATGAGATGCAAGCTCGGCGCCCCCGCAAAGGCGTGGGCGAAGAGATGCTCAACGCAGAGATACGCAACTGGCTGGACCTGGCGTTCCAGCGCCGGGAGCCTCTGCATATTTCCCTGGGCCGCCTGGAACCTGACAAACTCCGTACCTTCCATGCAGGCTAAGGGCTCGCGCAAAAATGAGAGGGGCAGCCACCATTGCAAAGCGACTGCCCCAGGGGGGGAATAGATTGAATCTTACAGTTGGACGCTTCTAGAATTAGAAGCGGCAAACCATTAGAGGTACCCTACCTTAATATACCACAAAGTGGTATGTCAAGTTTTTTCTGCCAATCACCAACCAGTAATAAACCCTCAACCCTGCCATTTGAATTTTTTTCCTGCCTGTGCTACGAAAGGTCGCGAAAATAATATGCAGGCTGGCCGCAATAACTCTCAGGGCCAATTTTTTTACTGCGCTTACTGTATTGAACAAGCAATTTAAAATATTCCAGGATTCGATTATGGGAAAACAGCTGGGCTTGCTATTGTCAGTGGTAACGCTCCTTATTCTGTCCATCTCAGCCTGCAGCGTGACAGATATTGGCTGGTCGGCCTACCATCGGGGTAACGCCGTTGCAGCCCAGAAAATTTGGCAGCCCCTGGCAGAGCAGGGCAACCCGGACGCCCAGGAAGCCCTGGGCGTCTTGTACGGCAGCGGCAGGGAACACCTGTCGGACTATGAAAAGGCTGTTTTCTGGTGCGGCAAGGCCGCCGCGCAGGGCAAACCCCACAGTCAATATATCCTGGGCAGTCTGTACCGTCGCGGCAGGGGAGTTCCCCAGGACCTGGTGCGGGCTTATATGTGGTACACCGTATCAGGCGATCAAAAACACCTTTTGGCCCGGGTGGACCGTAAGCGGCTAGTCCATGAGATGACTCCGGGCCAAATCGCCGAAGCCGAGCGTCTGGCCCGGGTGTTTAAATCCATCAATTCCAATGATTAACCCCCAACGTTGGGGTAGACTCAATTTCTAGTTACCCACCGTATTGAATCTCACATCTTATAACCGGTGTTTTTCCCGGCAGGCGCTACCCTTTAGGCGTATACCAGGTCGGTGACGTGTCAGCCCTTTACTGGGTGGTCATCTCCGCTTGCGGGGGCATGCTGATCCTGAAACGTTTGGCCTCGTAAGCGGTCCAGCGCGGCGTCGGAATTTCCAGCACCCGGGCGTAATAGACTGCCGGCAACAATGGATCGAAGTCCGGATCGGTCCAGGCGGCGATCAACTCTGATTCCGCTGGTATTGCACCAGGCGGCGCTGGCTTCTCGGTTTTAGTATTGACAACCAGAAAGCAGTCAGTGTATCCAGACTTTTATATGTCTGACTTATATAAGTCCGATAGATCTATTCCATCCTGTGTTGGACAGCAACATGCGCCAGCAAACAGATAATTGGGGCGTATTCACACCCCTAAAATATAAATACCATACTAATTCCATGTTACACAGAAATTGAATCAAGGCTTGTATTATGCTTCGTAACCGGCCCGGATCCGGGTAATATGAATTTTCCAAATTCGACAGGAGGTGTTTTCATGAGAAAATGGAATGCGTATTTAACTGCTCTGTGCTTGCTAGTTATTACTTGTCTGGTGGGCCCCACGCCGGTGTCCGCTGAAACGGTGGAACTTAAGCTCGCCCATTTTATGCCGACGATGCATGTGCAGCATTTAAAAGCATTTGAGCCCTTTGCCAAAAAAGTGGCCGAAGCTTCGGGGGGTGAGGTAACGGTGAAAATCTACCCCGGCGGCACCCTGGGGAATCCCAAAACCATGGTGGATGCCATCAGTACCGGCATCACCGACATCGGGTTCGTCCTGCCCAGTTATATTCCCGGCCGGTTCCGGGCTTCCAGTGTCACGGATCTGCCCTACATCTTCAACAGCGCCGAACATATGGCCAAAGTCGTGTATGACCAGTACGACAAACACTTCGCCCAGGATTACAAGCAGTTCAAGGTGCTCTGGATCCTGGCAGCCCCCTTGAGCCAGGTCTTCACTGTGGAAAAACCAATCATGACAGCGGAAGATTTCAAAGGTATGAAAATCCGCAGCGGCAACTCCCTGGAATCCGACAGCCTGAAAAAGTGGGGCGCCAGTCCGGTGGGCATGCCGGTGTCCGAACTCTCCATTTCCATGCAGAAGGGTGTGGTGGACGGTGCGCTGACAGCCTATTCAGCCCTCAAAAGCCACAAGCTCATTGATGTCATCTCCCATATGACGGAGCTTAATTTTTCCGGCGCCCTTATGGTGGTCTTGATGAACAAGAAAAAGTGGGATTCCCTTCCCGCTGATGCCCAGACGGCCATTGAAAGTGTGGCCAACCAGGAGTTCGGCCTGATGGCGGCCCGCGCATTTGATGATGAAGACAAAGAGATCCTGGCCCTGGCGAAATCCAAGGGTATCGCCTACCACCAGCTCTCCCCTGCAGAGAAAGAGAAACTGCGGCTGGCAGTAAAAGACACCTGGGAAGCGTGGGTCAAGGACCATTCCAAGCGGGGCATGCAGGGACAAGAGATCCTGGATGACACGGTCGCCGCCGCCAAACGGCTGCAGTAACCCGCAATTCCGGGGGATGATATCGTTTAATTCAATGATGCAACCGGGAAGGCATTAATGAAAATCAAACAGTTGGTGACGGGTTTAGAGCGAAGATACTATCCGGTGGTCCGCTTTTTCGACCGGATCACCTGGGTGGTGATGTTCATCATGATGTCCATGACCATGGCGGATGTCTTGATGCGAAAGCTCGTCAACCAATCTATCCTCGGAACTGTTGAGCTGACCGAACTGATGCTGGTGGTGGTGGTGTTCGGTTCCCTGGCCCAATGCCAGGCCGATAACGGGCATATAAAAATTGACCTGATCATGAGTAAATTCAGCCCCAGGGTCCGGGCTTGCTGTGATGTCATCACCCAGTTTATGGCTTTTGTCCTGTTCTGCTTTATGACCTGGGGCTGCTACCGCCACGCCAGGGACATAAAGGAGTGGGGGGAGGTCACCCTGGATCTGGGATTGCCGATTTTCCCCTTTGTGTATATCGCGAGTTTCGGTTGCGGGCTGCTGGCCATGGTTTTGTTGCTCAAATTCCTCATGGCGCTGAGTGAGGTTGTGGAATCATGAGTCCTATCCTGATCGGAATCCTGGGAATCATTCTATTGTTTGTCCTGTTTGCCATGCGCATGCAGATCGGCTTTGCCATGGCGCTGGTGGGATTTTTAGGTTTTGTGGTTCTCAATTCCTTCGAAGCGGGCCTCGGTGTACTGGGCATCGAGCCATTTAAGGCCGCGGCCCACTATACTTTGAGCGTCATACCGCTGTTCCTGCTCATGGGACAGTTTGCCAACCACTCGGGCATGGGCAGCGATGTCTACAAGCTCCTCTATCGCTGGATCGGTTTTATGCCCGGTGGACTGGCCATGGCCACCGTGGGCGCCTGTGCCGCTTTTGCAGCCATATCCGGTTCCTCGCTGGCAACCGCCGCCATGTTCGGCACCATTGCCCTGCCGGAGATGAAGCGCCTGAAATACTCCGATGCCCTGGCCACCGGATGCATTGCCGCCGGTGGCACGCTGGGGATATTGATCCCGCCCAGTTCCGTGCTGATCCTTTACGGCATCCTCACCGAGCAGAGCATCGGCAAACTGTTTATCGCCGGCATGCTGCCGGGTGTTTTGCTGTCGCTCCTATTTATCGCCACCATCTACCTCACCGTGAAAATCAAACCCCATACCGGCGCGCCCGGACCCCGCTTCAGCATGTCCCGGAAGATGGGCGCATTGAAATCCACATGGAGCATCATGGTGCTGTTCCTGCTGGTAATCGGGGGACTCTATACCGGGTGGTTCACACCTACGGAGGCAGCCGGCGCCGGCGCCTTCGGCGCCTTAATGCTGCTGTTGTTCAAACGCCGCCTGACCTGGGTTAACCTTCTGGATTCACTCAAGGATACGGCAGGGGCCACGGCCATGATCTTCGGCATCCTCATCGGCGCTTTTATTTTCCAGTATTTCATCACCTTGAGCCAGATCCCCGACCGGCTGGCCACCTGGGTGATCGGCCTGGACACGGGACCCCATTTTGTACTCAGCCTGATCATTGGCACTTTTATCGTGCTGGGCTGTTTCATGGAAGGGCTCTCCATCATGGTACTGGCGGTGCCCATTGTATTTCCCATCGTGGTACAGCTTGGATTCGACCCCATCTGGTTTGGGATTATCATCACCCTGACCATGGAAATGAGCCTGATCACACCGCCGGTGGGCGTCAACGTGTTTGTGCTGAGCGGTGTTGCCCGGGATGTACCCATGAATACCATTTTCAGGGGAGTGGTTCCGTTCTGGTTCGCCATGCTGATCTGTATCATCATGCTCATTATATTTCCCGAAGTTGTCACGTATCTGCCCAACACAATGAATTAGGAACGTAGTATAATGCTGACAGGTATACTTTTGGCCATCGATCTTGCGATCGTCGGGCTTCTGGTCCATTTCTTCTTTGAATGTATCCACGAGCAGGAGGCCCGGGCCATGATTGTGGCTGCCGGCGGCCTGATCACCTTTGTGCTGCTCTCCCTTGGAGTCGTTCTGTTCGTTCCCTTGAGTCAAACAGGGGCGGCCGCGATCATCGCCATCATGGTGCTGGCGGCAATCCTCCTGCGAATCCCGGCCAGGACCAATGCAAAAGCCTTAAAAGGCGCCGCCGGATATGTCGCCGGCAAAGCGGCCCGGATAGACGAACGGGACATCGTTTTCGCCAGAGCCCGTCTTGTCCCTGAGCAGAGGGAACAGTATCAGGCATATTATAACGCTCACCCGGAAAAAGAAGCCGCCGACGCCAAACGCAGAGAAAAGGGGTTGCTGGGTGTGCTAGGCCGCATCGACAGTGCCTACCAGCCCAATAATGCCATGGTGCACGCCTCTTTCGATATACCAAACTATTTGGGCAAGAACACGGTGGCCGAACCGCAAGAGGGTGAGGCCAGGGCTCAATGGGACCCGGCCAAGGCCACGGAGATCGTGAAGAACTATGCCCGCCATATCGGCGCCGATATGGTCGGCATCTGTAGAGTGAACCCGTTGTGGGTATATTCGCACCGGGGTGAAATCCATTACGGCAACTGGGACCAATGGGGCCGGGAGCTGGACAATTTCCCCCCTTATGCCGTGGTGATGCTGACCGAAATGAACTGGACCCATGTCAGCGGCGCCCCCCACACCCCCTCCGTGGCCGAAAGCGCCAACGGCTATGCCAAGGGGGCCTATCTCAGCACGCTCATGGCGCGCTGGTTCGCCCACATGGGCTATCGTGGCGTGGGCCAGAACACCCGCAACTACGATACGCTGCTGTCACCCCTGGCCCAGGATGCCGGACTGGGTGAGGTGGGCCGCCTGGGATACCTCATCGCACCGAAATACGGCGCCCGGGTTCGGGTATTTGCCACCCTCACCGATATGCCGCTCATGGCCGACAAGCCCATATCCCTGGGGGTTGATGAGTTCTGCAAAAAGTGCAAAAAGTGCGCGGAATCCTGTCCCTCCAGATCCATTCCCCTGGGTGCAAAGGAGGTCTTCAACGGGACCGAACGCTGGAAACTGGATGAGGACTCCTGTTTCGAATTATGGGGCAAGGTGGGAACGGACTGCTCGGTTTGCATGGCGGTTTGCCCATTCAGCCGCCCGGACACGCTTTCCCACAAAATGGTCCGTTATTTGGTAGCGCGCTCATGGGCGGCCCAAACCTTTTTTCCTCTCATCGACAACTTCATTTACGGTAAGCGGTGGAAACCCAGGCAATTACCCCCCTGGCTATATCATCCAAAGGGGGCGGACGCCAAAAAGGAGATATACTGATTCATGGCCTTTACTCCCCTTAACAAAATGCGCTACCCCGAACGGGTGGCCCGGGCGATACAGATGCGAATTCTCAACCAGGATATCGCAACCGGGCACCGGCTGCCGTCGGAACTGGACCTGGCCGGTGAATTCGATGTCAGCCGATCTGTGGTGCGCGAAGCCATGCGCATACTCGACGGACTGGGGCTGATTGTCATCAAAAAAGGCCCTAAAGGGGGGATTTTCGTCTCCGACGGCTACCACAAACCCCTTAGCAACTCACTGCGCGGCCTGGTGGATTCGGGCAAGGTAAGTGTCGAAAATATCTTCATTGTACGACTGCTGATTGAACCCAATGTTGCCGCAGAGGCTGCCCTTCATGCGGATGAAGCAGACCTGGACCAATTGGAAGCCTTGCTAGAGGCATCCCGGGCAAGGTGGGATGATGCCGCCTTTCTGGGCGCCAACCGGGGTAAGTTTCACATTCGACTGGCCAAGGCGACCGGCAATCCGGTCCTGGAAATGTTTACCCGCTCCCTCATCGAACTGCTGCGTGAATACTTCTACGATTTCAAATGCATCGAATTCGAACAACGCGCCATCGATTCCCACTACCAGATCCTTAACGCCATCCGCAACCGCGACCCGGACAGGGCCCGGGATCTCATGGCCGCCGATATTTCCGAGATCAAAGGCCTGGTCAAAGGCATGGATAAAAGTAAGTAGCCCGCCTAACATGCTACCCGGAACCCCCTCAAGCAACGGGTAGCATTGCGTAAATAGTTCATCCATGGCACAATACCGGACAGGATTGTCAAAAAGCCAAAGCCGAGGGGCAAAACATGCTGACGTATGTGCAGGCCGCATCGTGGTTCAAGGAAGCCGGTACATTGGCTTTAGGATTTTTCAGAAATGTTAAGCCTTCATTTAAAAACGATAAAACTTATGTCACCGAAGCCGACCTTGCAGTTCAATCATTCCTGAATAAAAAAATCATCGAAAATTTTCCGGACGCGGGAATCTTGAGTGAAGAGAACAACTTTTCTAAAATGCCCCGCAAGGAAGATATATACTTTATACTAGATCCCATCGATGGCACGGCAATGTTTGTCGCGGGCCTGCCGATATGGGGAATTTCGCTGGGCATTATCAAATCCGGAGAACCCATCGCAGGGTATTTCTATATGCCGGTAACAGATGATTTTTATTATACTGAAACCGATGGCCCGGTCTATCTGAATGGGAAAAAAACACAACTAAAGCCCTTTGACCAGGTTCGCAGAGAATCTTTGCTGTTGACTGTATCCCGCATTCACAAGAGATTCGAAATTAATTCCGAATATCCGGGTAAAATAAGGTCCCTGGGATCCACCGAGGCGCACATTTGCTATGTCGCCACAGGCAGCGCCGATGTCGCACTGGTCAGCGGTTCTTATATCTGGGATCTTGTCGCCGGGATCGCCATGCTCTATCGCAATGGCGGCACGGCCCGCTATATCAATGGGGATGCTTTCTGCTTCTCTAAAGACCTTCTGAGAAAGAAGAAATTAGCTTCACCGATCCTTCTGGGCCAAAGTGCAAGCATTCAGTTTTTTATGGATAATGTGAAATGTAAATAGACGGTATCAGGGTAGAACGCTAGGTGCGTTCAGTTTATCAACGCCAAAAGATCCTGAAAGGAGGATCCCATGTACAAAGTTTCAGTTTCAAAACTATTGGTTATCGGATTCCTTTCAATTTCTCTGCTGCTAGGCTTGTCTGTCCGCGCGGACGCCGAGGAATGCAAGAATCGAGGCGATCTTGATGTCCGCTATTGTGACGAAAACGGCGATCTGCTTGCAGACACACCCAGCGACCCGGGCAAGTGGCTGGATCCCGGCACTCTCGTTTTTTCATATACCGCGGTGGAGGATCCATCGGTCTATGAAAATGTTTTCACCGAACTAATGGACCACATTGCCAAAAAGACCGGCAAACGGGTTAAATGGTATGGGCCTGAGTCCTATGCCGCCCAAGTGGAGGCTATGCGCTCGGGTCGCCTGCACGTGTCCGGCTTCGCGGCTGGCGCCACCGTTTACGGCGTAAATCTGGGCGGTTTTCATCCCGCGGCCATGATGGGCAACAAGGACGGCACGTTCAGAGGCTACAAGCTCTGGCTGATTACCCATAAGGATTCCGATATCAAAACTGTTCAGGATCTCAAAGGCAGAAAGATCGCCCATGTAACGCCTTCATCGAATTCCGGCAACCAGGCGCCACGGGCGCTCTTTAAAAATATGGGCATCGTGCCGGATAAAGATTATGAAGTAATATACTCCGGAAAACACGATAATTCCATCATGGGGGTTGTAAACCGCGATTATGACGCCGCTCCCGTGGCCTCAACGGTCATGCAGCGCATGGTTGAGAGGGGAATATTCGAATCCTCCGAAGTGCGCATCATTTGGGAGTCGGACCAATTCCCCGGAACCTCCTACGGATATATCTATAACCTTGACCCCAAATTACAGGAAAATATCCGCGATGCGTTTTTAACATTCGATTGGTCCGGAACAGGCCTTGAAAAAGATTTCGGCAAGCGTGCGGATTCATTTATCCCGGTAGATTATGTAAAACACTGGGATGTTATCCGGACCATCCAGAAGGAGAATGACGTCGTATACACGCAGGACGCCCTCAAGGCTCTCAAGGCCGGCAAGAAAAAGAAAAAAAAGAAAAAATAATCTCAAAGGCCCTGGTGGTCTATGCTCAAAGTTATTGAAGTTTCCAAAACTTACCCGACTGGTGCCAAGGCACTGCAAAACGTCAGTTTCACCGTCGACAAGCCCCAGGTGGTTGCCATCATCGGACCATCTGGAGCGGGAAAAAGTACGCTTATCCGCTGTATCAACCGACTGGTAGAGCCCTCCTCCGGAGAAATATTGCTCAGCGATGTCGACATCCTTGCCCTGAATAGACGGGAATTGCGAAAAAAAAGGCGTCAAATGGGCATGATCTTTCAGGAATACAACCTTGTCGAGCGTCTCACCGTGATGGAGAATTTACTTTCCGGCCGGCTGGGTTACGTTGGCTTCTGGAAATCCTGCCGCCGGAAATTCCCCAAGGAAGACATTGCCGCAGCGTTTGAACTCCTGGAGCGCGTAGGGTTGTCAGGCTATCAGGACACCCGGGCGGATGCTTTATCCGGCGGCCAGAGACAGCGGGTGGGCATTTCCCGGGCGTTGATGCAGCAGCCCAGCCTGCTTCTGGTTGACGAACCCACGGCAAGTTTGGATCCCAAAACATCGCGCCAGATTATGCGGCTCATCGTCGAACTGGCCCACGAACGGGGGACGCCGGCCCTGGTTAACATTCACGACGTGGGTCTCGCCCAGACCTTTACCGATCGAATCATTGGTCTCGCAGAGGGAAAAATCGTATTCGACGGTACGCCCCGGGACATTACCGAACACGTGCTTACCGAAATCTACGGTGAAGAAGATTGGAGTTCCACCATTCGCAAAGCCGATTAACGGAAAGGGTCACAGAGACAGCAATCCTGCCTTCACCGACAGAATTGGCCATGGAATCGGAACAGGGTGAGTATATTGTCTGATAACCAGCAACTGGACATGCCGCAGTGGCATCGGATTCGGTTAATCGGGAATCCAGTCATCCGTCAGGGCCTGATAATCGCTGGGATCATATATCTCTTATGGTCCGTCAATAGCCTCGATATTGACTGGGCCCGGATAAGAGAGGGATTCCCCCGTGCGGCCGGTATCCTGGCGCGTATGTTTCCGCCGGACTTCAGTCGCTGGCAGCTGCTCCTCAAAGGGATCCTGGAAAGTGTTCAGATGGCCCTGGCTGCCAGTTTCCTGGGTATGATCCTGGCCGTACCGCTGGGCATATGCGGTGCAAGAAATATAGCCCCTGCACCAATATACCTGATGGCCCGTACCTGCATCATTCTTTCCCGTACATTTCACGAAATCATCGTTGCCATATTTTTTGTCAAAATATTCGGATTTGGACCCGTTGCCGGCGTACTAACGCTGACCGTATCCAGTACAAGTTTTATCGCCAAGATGTTAGCCGAAGACATAGAAAACATGCGGCCAGGTCAGATCGAGGCGATTCGTTCCACCGGAGCCAGTTTCCTTCAGTTTCTAAATTACTGCATCTCACCCCAGGCCATGCCACGTTACCTTGGCGTGTCCATTTATCGATTGGACGCCAATGTTCGTCATTCAACCGTGGTCGGGATCGTCGGGGCCGGCGGTATCGGTCAAGTACTTGCCGCTTCCTTCAGCCGCTACGACTACGATTTCAGCATGGCCATACTGTTGACCATCGTAACCCTGGTTTTTCTGGGTGAGTTCTTCTCCAACTGGGTAAGGGGACGATTGCGGTGACGGATAGAAATTCCACTGTTAAGGATGACATCATCTGGCGCCGTTTCAGCCCGCGGGAAACTCTCATCCGTTATGCATGGTATATCTGCATCGTTTTCATTGCCGTTTGGTCCCTGAGCAACCTGGACATTGCCTGGTTTTACTTTTTAGACGCACATATCCAGGCAAAAGATCTGGTCGTCCGCATGTGGCCACCTGATTTCGCCTACGCCAGTGAACTTATCCGGCCGTTGATTGAAACCATTCACATTGCAACCATTGGAACTGCAATAACGGTCATTATTGCTTTACCGGTAGCCTTTCTGGCGGCACGCAACACAACCATCAATCCAGCCACCTGGTTTATCGGGCGAATGATACTGGTCGGATCCCGTTCAGTGAACACGGTTGTCTGGGGCCTGTTATTCGTTGCTATTTTCGGCCCCGGACCGGTGGCCGGCATATGGGCCATCGCCTTTCGTTCCATAGGTTTCATGGGAAAACTCGTTGCCGAAGCCATCGAAGAGATCGACCAGGGAGCGGTGGAAGCAATTGAAGCCACAGGCGCTTCCCGTCTGCAGGTCCTCTGGTTCGGTATCCTGCCCCAGGTGCTGCCGGTTATTTACGGAACAGTTGTTTATCGGTGGGATATTAATATCAGGGAATCGACTGTGCTCGGTTTTGTCGGTGCCGGCGGCATCGGAATTCTGCTATACTCATCCATAAACCAATTCCTGTGGCGGGAAGTTTCCCTGACACTCCTCGTTGTGTTTGGGGTCGTATTGATCAGCGAATATATATCTGCCGAGGTCAGGCAGCGTATAAGCTGAAATCGCTGCATCCAGCCGAGCTTAAAACGTTGCCAGGCATCTTGGATGGTATAAAACGATCACCTCAGGGTTCGCGCATAAATAAGTTCGCAGATTATCAGTGTTCAGGCGCCCGCTCGGCAAGGCGCGAAAATTGGGGAATTATTTCCTTCCACCACCCTTAAGACGCATCTGGGCCCTGAGTTTCGCATCAAGATTGCCCAGGGTTCATTGGAAAAAGATTTTTTAGGTTCCCGCACAAGGCAGCGCCCCCTAGCAAAGCGTTGCCGCTGCCCCTTAGGAGGACCGCGTGCTCATTCTACACTTGCTTGCGCGCGATTCTTTTTAGAGGCTGCAATATAGCGGCAAAACCGGTGGTTTGGAGATCCAGTTTGGAATCAATCATTTTCATCTTACTGGCGGCGGGAGCGTATGTGGGCTGGAACATCGGCGCAAACGACACCGCGAATTGCATTGGCACCACCGTTGGTTGTGGATTGATTAGTTTCCGGCAAGCAGTTATTTTAGTTGCAGGCTTCTCAGTATTGGGTGCGGTGCTCCAAGGCGATCAGGTAATGAAAACCATCGGTAAAGGAATCGTCAGGGTTGATTTAGACTACCTTGCGGTGCTGGTGGCCCTGATCTGCTCAGGGCTCTTTGTCACACTGGCCACCTTTTTTCGTATCCCCACCTCGACATCACAAGCCATTGTTGGTGGCGTCCTGGGTATCGGTTGGGCCCTGGAAGCCCAGATCGACTACGCCAAATTCATTACCATCGCGCAAAGTTGGCTGATCTGCCCTCTTTTAATGATGGCACTGGCCTACTGTGCCTATAAACTGCTCATAATGTTGCTTACACGCCTACAGCGCAATGCCCTGCTCGTTCAAAACGCCATCGGTAAAATGGCCATTCTGGCGGCTTGCTATGTGGCTTTTTCCATGGGTGCCAATAATGCAGGAAACGCCGTCGGTCCCATCGCAAACCTCAATCTGCTGCATCCCAAGCTATTGCTCCTGATCGGTGGTCTGGCCATTGGCGTGGGGGCGATCACATATGGCAAAAAAGTGTCCGAAACAGTGGGTAAGGGCATCACCCCGCTGGACTTGCCGGGCGCTCTTGTGGCCCAGTTGACTTCTGCCCTGGGCATGCACTTTTTCTCACTGATAGGGATTCCCGTATCTACATCCTCGGCAATTGTCGGCGCTGTAGTGGGTGTGGGGCTCGTTAAGGGTGCCGCCGCCATAAGTAAAAAGACCATAATCGTCATTCTAACCGGATGGGTGCTGACACCCCTATGTGCCGCTGGCACGGCTTATTTTTGTTACAAGGGTATTCGCTATCTCGTTCCATGAATTTGGAGAATCAACCATGCTGTTCAAAAAAGAAAAAGAGGTTATCAAACTCATCGAAAAGCATGCTGACAAAGTTGAAGCGTGTTTAATCTCCTCACGGGATGCATTGCTCGCCTATTTGGACGGCGACATCGGCCAGGCTAAAAAATTGGCTCGCCAAACCGACCGCATTGAAACTGAGGCGGATCTAATACGCCATCAGGTACGGGATAAACTCTACTATGGGGCTTATATGCCGCTCCTGCGGGAGGATATCTATAAATTGGTGGAGGGCATGGATAAGGTGGCCAATGCAGCTGAAAACTGTTGTGACCTGTTTTTAAACCAGCGTCCCCCGATCCCCAATGATTTGGCCCCTGATTTTGTCAAACTTGTTGAAATCACCATGGGCATTGCCGAGCCCTTGAAACATGCCGTCCTCTGCTATTTAAAAGGAATCTGCCCAATTGAGATATCCCGTCAGCACGCCCGTGATATTGGCCTGATCGAATCCAAGGTAGATAGTATGGAGTGGGATTTGACAAAACTTATATTTACATCCCAATTGGACTATAGCCTCAAACTCCACTTGCGCTATGGCCTCGACGCCATTGTAAGGGTGAGTGACAGGGCTGAAGATGCCGCCGACCAGATGGAATTGGTCACCTTAAAATCAATGGTTTGATTTCTACAGAGGTCCGGCGACTCATCGATATGTTGATGCCGCGCAGTTCAAACGCTATGCATAGAGGTAACATGTTTAATCAGGATATTAAGATCGACTTGCGTATGGTTCAGGAAACTTTGATGTTACCTCTGTGGGCAAGAGCTATAGAGACAGAGAAGAACAATCCCATTGTATATGACCCCTATGCCAAGGAAATAGTCGAATCAATCGACTATGATTTCTCTCAGATTGAGGAAAGCCATATGGCGGATCACCAAGGTGTATGGGCTATCCGTGCTTACAACTTCGACAATATCATTGAAGCATTTCTTGAGAATAATAGTAGAGCAGTGGTATTAAATATTGGAGCAGGTTTGGACACCACGTTTCAGCGAGTTGACCAGGGAACCGTTCTATGGGTCAATATCGACCTTCCAGATGTCATTGCTATCCGGCAGAAGCTAATTCGACATCAGTTAATTCCTGAATCGGAGCGCGAAATGGAGATTGCTAAATCCATTTTTGATTTTACCTGGATAGATGACATATCCCGGTGGACGAAAGACCGTTCCATCCTGTTCATGGCTGCCGGAGTACTAATGTACTTCGAAGCCCAAGAGGTCGAAATCCTGTTTCGCAAACTTGCCGAAACCTACCCTTCAGCCCATGTTATCTTTGATTCGATGTCCTGGTTACCAGCATGGGGGTCAAACAGGGAAATCAAGAAAGTCGTGAAAAATGGCGAAATAGACTCATCAGCAATGATTAAGTGGCATCTGAAAAGAGCTTCCGGTCTTCATAAGTGGGTAGATACAATCAAAACCGTTGAAGAATATCCTATGCTTTCGAAAGTGCCCGCCAGGAATGATTTTAATAAAAAGCAGATGTGGCAAATTAAAATTGTAGGTCTCTTTCGTTTTTACAACATGATTCATGTGCAACTCTGAGAGCATGTGCAATTACACGACCTGATAGCTTCCTGTTTAGCCCTTTTCACGGGATCCTGGATCAACAATGGGCCGGGGTCAATCACAGGTGGATTCATCCCCATGTCCACCACCATAGCATCAAGGTGACCATTGATATTTACAGCCCCCTAGTACCGCAGGGAAACAAGCAAGCTGTAGACCGCCTTGATGACTCAGATTATAGTGGTTTGCATAAATACATTTCGATACCTGATACCGTTTCAATTATGCCAGGGAGCAGGGACGGGTTTCAAACCCGCCCCTACAAAGTTAATAGCCTGCAATGAAAACCGCAATCAATCGGAACGTTATTCTGACAATCGCTCTAACACGCAACCATCCGCAACCTATTGGCAACCAGAATTAAAAAAGGGTTTAGGAGATTCTCCTAAACCCTTGATTTCAGTGGCGGGAGCGACGAGACTCGAACTCGCGACCTCCGGCGTGACAGGCCGGCG
>Ga0180435_10002962_pt1 | contig 17179 bp, 11 predicted proteins | sample SS_ome_3_FD_132467 | JGI IMG/M metagenome (GOLD analysis project Ga0180435, IMG submission 132467) | Hypersaline lake sediment archaeal communities from the Salton Sea, California, USA - SS_3_S_1 metaG | ecosystem: Environmental > Aquatic > Non-marine Saline and Alkaline > Hypersaline >...
CAACGCCCTGATACCCATCCTCACAGGCGTGGTGGTCGTGTTGCCCACGCTGTTCATGGGCAGCTTGTTGCTCGAGTCCTTCTTTGGTGTGCCAGGGCTGGGTAGCTATACGATCGATGCGATTCAGCGTCAGGACTTCGCTATCGTGCGGGCCATGGTGTTCCTGGGCGCTGTTTTGTACATCCTCGGCCTATTGCTGACCGATATTTCGTACACCATCGCTGATCCGCGGGTAAGGTTGAACTGATGCCCTTCCAGCCGGTGATTCTCGCCACTGATGCACTGATCTACCTGCTATTGGTGGTGGTGCTGGGTTTCGTTTGGTATGCACGCAGACACGATCATCTGGTTGCGCCCTGGCGAAGGGTCGGTCGTAATCGAACGGCGATGGGGGCGCTGGTGGTGATTGCCTTCTACGTGCTGATCGGCTTGCTGGACACACTGCATTTCCGCCTGGCGAGCGGCGAGGACGAAAACGGCGAGACTCGTTATTCAACAGAAGTGCACAGTGTATTCGACCTGCTTGCTGCACCTCTGCGCGAGAACAGTGAAAAGACCTACTCGGCACCGTTCGCGACCCACTTGTACGCCAAGGAAAACATCGAATTGGCGGATGGTCGCCAGATCCGTGATTATCCGCGACTGAAGTACGGTGGAGCGCATCTTGCCGACCCAAGGGCGGATGCGCCGATGAATATCGCCCGCTTGTCTTTGCTGGGCCTTTTGTCCGGCCTTGCGGTATTCGGTTGGCTGTTGTTGTTCACCTTCCGCTTCGACCAGGGGCGCCTGAGAGCCTGGTGGAGCCATCCGCAACGCGGGGCCAGTCGCACAGCCGCCATGACTTTCCTGGTCATGTTGGTGTTGAGTGGCATGGCGATCAGCCTATCGTCCGGTTATCACATTCTGGGTACCGATAAGGTCGGCGAGGATGTCTTCTATCAAGCGTTGAAGAGTATACGTACCGGTTTGGTGATCGGCACTCTCACCACCCTGGTTATGCTGCCGGCCGCAGTTCTACTTGGCATCATGGCGGGCTATTTCCGAGGCTGGGTGGACGACATGATCCAGTATCTTTACACCACGCTCAGCTCTGTCCCTGGCGTGCTTTTGATTGCTGCCGCGGTGTTGATGATGCAGATCTACATGAGTAACCATCAGGACGAGTTCAACAGCCTGACGGAGCGGGCCGACATGCGTCTGCTGTTCCTGTGTTTGATTCTTGGTGTCACCAGTTGGACCGGTCTTTGCCGCCTGCTGCGCGGCGAGGCCCTGAAACTGCGTCAGCTTGACTATGTGCAGGCGGCGCAGGCCTTTGGCGTTTCCCATTTCAGGGTGCTTTTGCGGCATGTCCTGCCTAACGTGATGCACATCGTATTGATCGTTGTGGTGCTGGATTTCAGCGGCCTCGTGCTGGCTGAAGCAGTCCTTTCGTATATCAACATCGGTGTCGACCCCAATACCAACAGCTGGGGCAATATGATCAACAGTGCACGTCTGGAACTGGCTCGCGAGCCGGTCGTGTGGTGGTCACTGCTGGCTGCATTTGTCTTCATGTTTGCCTTGGTGCTCGCGGCCAACCTGTTTTCAGATGTGGTGCGGGACGCGTTCGACCCACGCTTGAGGGAACGGTCATGAGCATCATTGAATCAGCGATGACTTCGCAGAAGCCGGTTTCAGGCAAGCAACAGGAAGTGGTGCTGGAAGCGCGTGGCCTGACCACGGATCTTGGATCACCAAGCAACCCGGTGCATGCCGTGGACAAGGTCGATTTGAAGCTGCACAAAGGCGAGACCCTGGTTTTGCTCGGCGAGTCCGGATGCGGCAAGTCAATGGTTGCACTGTCCTTGATGCGCCTTTTGCCTCCTTCCGGTCGTGTCGTGTCTGGTGAAGTATTGCTGCAAGACCGTTCCTTGCTGGAGCTGCCAGAGGTGGAAATGCGCAGGGAACGTGGCGGTCGTATCGGCATGATCTTTCAGGAGCCGATGACCTCGCTCAATCCGGTTATGAAGGTTGGCGAGCAGGTTGCGGAGGCGGTGCGATTGCATGATGCAGAACACGCGTCCAAGCCGCGAGGGCGCGTGTTGGAGTTGTTTCGTGCCGTAGGTATTCCAGACCCCGAACGGCGCATTGACGAGTATCCGCATCAGCTGTCAGGGGGCATGAAACAACGAGTCATGATTGCCATTGCGTTGGCCGGCAAGCCGGAGGTTCTGATTGCGGACGAGCCTACAACGGCACTGGACGTGACCATCCAGGCGCAGGTTCTCGATTTGCTCAAGGACCTGCAGCGTGAGACCGGGATGGCGATCCTGCTGATCACGCACGACCTGGGGGTCGTTGCCGAGATGGCTGACAGGGTCGGGGTGATGTACGCCGGTCAAGTGGTCGAGACAGCCAGTGCGCGGGATTTCTTTGCGTTGCCCAAGCATCCCTACAGTCGCAAACTGTTCCGCTCGCTTCCGAGCGCGTCCAAACGCGAACAGGACCTGGACGTCATCAAGGGTATCGTGCCGCCGCTAAACCGTGAGTTTACCCGGTGTCGATTCCACGACCGTTGTGAATCGGCTCAGGAGGTCTGTAGTGGGCCGCAACCACCCTGGCAAGGGGCAGACGAGAACGGCTATCGCTGTCATCTCGCACTGGACAAAATCCACCTGGATTCAACGCACGTGCATCACGCAGTAGCGCATAGCGTGATTTCGCCAGGTGAACCATTGATGGATGTGCAGAATCTCAAGATGCATTTCCCGATTCGTCGAGGGGTGTTGCGCCGTACTGTTGGTCATGTGAAAGCGGTCGATGGCGTGGATCTGCAACTCTATCCGGGGAGGACGCTGGCTCTGGTGGGCGAATCGGGCTGTGGGAAAACCACTGTCGGCAAAGCGATGCTGCAACTGCTCGAGCCGAGTGATGGTAGCGTGATATTCGATGACACTGAGCTGACGGAAACCCGCGGCAGACGCTTGCGAAGCCTCCGCAGGGAGTTCCAGATCATTTTCCAGGACCCGGCATCCTCGATGAACCCGCGCATGCTGGTCGAGGATATTGTTGCAGAGGGTATGCAGGCGCAGAAGATTGGGGAAAGCCGGATAGAGCGTCGTCGTCGCGTAGTGGAACTGTTGAATCAGGTCGGTCTCCCGGAAGAGGCGATGAAGCGCTATCCGCACGAATTCTCGGGCGGCCAGCGGCAACGTATCGCGGTTGCGCGAGCCCTGGCCGTTTCGCCGCGTTTGATCGTGTGCGATGAGCCAACCAGTGCGCTGGATGTCAGTGTGCAGGCGCAAGTGCTGAACCTGCTCAAAGAACTGCAGTTGTCGCTGCAACTGAGTTATCTGTTCATCACCCACAACATTGCCGTTGTCTCGTACCTGGCGGACGAGGTGGCGGTAATGTATCTCGGGCGCATAGTTGAGCGAGGCCCGGTAAAACTCGTGCTCGAGTCTGCAAAGCATCCCTACACCCAGGCATTGCTGAATGCCGTGCCGGTTCCGGACCCCTATCGTTCTCGCGAGGTGTTGCGTCTGGAAGGTGACCTGCCTTCACCGGCCGACCCGCCCCAAGGTTGCCATTTCCATGAGCGCTGCCCAAAGGCGGAAGCGCGTTGTCGTGAGTCATACCCGCCCACGCGTGTATTGGACCAGGTGAGGCGGCACAGCGTCGCCTGCTGGCTTTATCTGGATCACGACGTAGACTGAGGGTGCCGCAGGAAGGTGCTGAGCACTTCCGAGGCGAGGTCGCGTCTGCAACGTTACCGCGCCAATCGCTTGCTTGCCTCTGGCACTGCCGCGCGGCCCCCTGCAGGTCTTTCTGCATCAATTCACCAGTCCGCTGGTTTACGTGCTGCTCGCCGCAGCGCGGGTATCTCGGTTGATCCATGAATATTCGGATACGGGTTTCATAGCAGCCGTGCTGTTGGTAAACGCAGTTATTGGCACGGTGCAGGAATAATCGGCACAAGGTGCAGCCGATGCGCTACATGCCTTGGTGAGCACGCAAGCCCAGATCCTGCGTGCAGGAGAGGCCTTTGAGGTGGACGCAAAGGAACGGGGGCCTGGCGATATCGTGGTGCTCGAATCAGAAGGCCGGGTGCCTGGCGATCTACGCCTGTTGCAAGGGCGTGACCTGGAGATCGATGAATCCCTGCTCACCGGTGAATCCGTGGCGGTGTTGAAGCAGGCACGGTCCTTGTTGCCTGCGGATGCGGCCTTGGGGGACCGCTCGAATATGGCGTTTGCCGGGACTCGGGTTACCCGGGGTCGTGGTAGCGACCGGTTTGCAGACCGAACTGGGCCGCATTGCAGAGGCGGTGCCAGGTATACACCCTGGATCAGCGACGTCCTGCGGATAGAGCCGGTCTCCCTGGAGCATTGGACAGAGTTGTTGGGAATGGCGTTAGTGATCCTTCTGTCGATGGAACTAAACAAGCTGGTGAGGAAGCGCCTGGCATCGCATCGTCAAGACTTTCCTCAATCATTTTCGGCCGTACCCAACACCGGTTCCGTTGGTAGATTTAGGGTCACAAACTGGTTGGTGAAAGTTTTGCTCAGCACGGAGTAACGAGGCGCAAGTACGTCTCGCCGAAGATTCTTGACCGTGTTGGCCTCAAAGACCAAACGGCCATAGCTCCCGTAGTGGGGAAGTTTGCGTGCCAGCAAGTCTATTTCCCCAGGCGTGCTTGCGCCAATAAATCCGGTTGCGGCGCCGGCAGCACTGTTGCTCACAAGGACAAGGGCGTTTTGCTTGCGCGGATAGGCTGCGCTCTCGACCTCCAAACCGTCCAATGTGAGGCGCTGCGAGCCACGATGAAAACCAGGCAGTGCACTTTTCAACAGCAGGTTGCCCCACCCGAGAATTAGGCGGTTTTCAATGTTCTCGGGCATCCGTTCCTGGTCGCTGATCAGCACCAGTTGCGGGTAACGAGCTTGTAGTGTCTTGGCAAATCGTTGCCAGGCTTCGCGGCTCGATGAGGGGGCTTCGGAGGGCATGATCAGTGCCGTTCTGCCGGCAAACAGTTGATTTAGTGCCGGAGCCTGCTCACTTCTGTCCAGGTGGCGAAGCACGTCGAATGCAGGGTCGACATCCACTCGCAGCGGTGCGCGATCGAGTTGCAGAATGATTTCCTGTGCACTTTCTTTGATCGTTACCCAGTGAGGTTCGGCGACCTTGGTAGATGTGGTGGTTACATAGATGGGTAGTTGAAAGGTCAATCGGGCTTTACCCGAATTCTCGACAAGCAGGCGCAGTTGATGTTGCCCATTTGTTATCGCATGCTCCGCCTTTTGCAAGTGAATGCGCGGCATATGACTGCTGTTGAGCCAGGGGCGGAACCTGGCGAGCAGTTCGGGTCTGTCGTACAACAGGGTCTGCAGAGTCTGTTCGAAACCGATCCGCTGAAAGCGATGGCTTTGCCAAAGCCTTTGCAGTGCGGTCGAAAATCCCCGGTCACCCAAGGCGCGACGGATCATGTGGAACAGCATCATCGACTTGTCGTATCCAATGGCTTGCGAGGTGTCGTTGTGACGGGATACAAAATCCAGTAGCGGTGCGTCTTTTCCTTCTGCTGCGAAGTTGCTGAAGCGCTGCAAGGATTTCTGGCGGTGTTGCGAACCTTTGGCGCGACGCTCCTTCATCCAATGATCGGCGAGGTAGGCGGTCAGTCCTTCACTCCAGTTACCCTTTTCGTAATCCACCCAGATGCCGTTGCCAAGCCAATTGTGCGCGATTTCATGTGGCAAGGAGGTGAAGGGGATGAAGGGCAGGCGCAGTACGCGCGAGCCTAGCAGGGTAAAGGAGGGCATTCCGAAACCCGTCTGCCAGGGGTTTTCGACCACTGCGAACTTCGCGAAAGGGTAATGGCCTATCTGTCGGCTGTAGTGATCCAGATAATCAGCCATCGGGGCAAGGTATCGATCTGCCAATGCCCTATCTTCCGTGAGTAGCCATACAGAAAGATCCACGTCACCATGTTTCTTCGCATACCGAGTAAAAGGCCCGGCAACCAGGTAAATGTCGTCGTGTGGTATCCGGCTTCGCCAGTGGGTTATCCCGCTTGTTTCTTCAAGGCCTCCGACACTTAATACCCGCCAGCCTTCCGGTTGCTCGACCTGCAGGTCGATGGAAGTCAACGGCAGGTTCGTTATGGGATACCAAGCGGAGCTGCCATCAAGATAGACGCCTTTTGCGTTTAGCACCCCCTGCGGCATTTGTCCCAGCGATTTCTGGCCACTGAAAACCGGTTTGCCCTGGTACCGGATCTGCAGCCGGGACCGGTTTTCAGGCAGGACTACGCGGTAAAGTGAATGACGATTACCCGAGTCGCTGATCTGTTCAATTTCGAGTGAACTATCAGTGATCACCATTCCACGGTTGAGACTGAACTCCAGGCTACGTATGGTGGTCGGAACGGTGATGTTGTCTATAACTTGAAGCATTCCATCCTGCGGTTCGAGTGAGACCTGCATGGCATGCCCGATACCTGTCGGTGTCGCATATAGAGGTGAAGTCGTTGTGAGCAAAAGCAAAAATACAGGTATCAACCATTCGGTTGACAGGGGCTTGCTGACCTGGACACGAAACATGCTCGGTATTCTCCTGATGGCAGCTATGGCGCCGTTGGCGGCGAAGCCGAACGGAGCCGTCGATAATTCAGTTGCCCCTATTGTTGTCGAAACGGCGAACATCACAAGCGTTGAACAGGTGTTGCAGCGAACAGAGGCGAAACGCCTAGTCTTCGTGGGGGAGACCCACACCAGTCTGTCAGACCACCAACTGCAATTGCAGGTTCTGAAGGTCATGCATGAGCAGGGCGGCGATTTGGCCATTGGTGTCGAGTGGTTTCAAAGACCTTTTCAGCCGGTGCTTGATCGTTACATTGAGGGCGACATCGGCGAATCGGAATTTCTGCGGAAAAGCGAGTATTTTCAGCGCTGGGGGTTCGACTATCGCCTCTATCGCGACATCCTGCGTTATGCGCAAGAGCATGGCATACGCGTGTTGGCATTGAATGCCAGCCGGGAAATCACTCAGGCGATTCGTGAGAAAGGGCTGGACGGTTTGGCGAAGGAGCAGAGAGGTCGGCTTCCGCAAAGTTACGATTTCGATAACGCTAAATATGCAGAACACCTGCGTAAGATTTTCCAAATTCATAAGGGACGCAATCAAGAAGATCCGGAGGCATTTCGGCGATTTCTTGAAGTACAACTGACCTGGGATGAGACGATGGCCTCTGGGGTTGCCGAGTATCTCGCCGCCTCAGAGGATAGGCGTGTACTGGTGTTCGCAGGGAAGGGGCATACTCATGCTGCAGCAATCCCCGGGCGGGTAGCCCGCCGCAATGGCATCAAAGGGCTGAGTATTGCCAGTTATCAGCCCGGTGAGGCGTTCGAACAACCGGATTTCCTGGTGCTGCAGCCTTCGCAGTACCTTCCGCCGGCTGGGTTGATAGGTGTTACCTTGGAAGAGAAAGAAAACGGAGTCCATATCACGTCGATCAGTAAGGGCAGCCTGGCAGGGAAGGCCGGGATCAAGGCCGGCGACCGTCTGCTGGCTATCGGGGATGTGCCAATCGTCAGCTACACTGATGTGAAGCTGGCTATGCTGGACCGCTTACCGGGGGATACCCTGGCAGTGAAGGTTCATCGAAGTGGCCTATTCGGTATCGAAACCGAGGTCGAAGCGGAGGTGACGTTGATTGCGCAGCGTCTTTTGCCTCATTGAGGCGATGGTGCGTTGGTTTCTATTTGCGTCTTACAGATAACATCTACGGTTTACGCAGAACGGCGTACATGCTGTCGCTGAGTGGATGACGGTCCAGAAAGGTCATGCGGGCAACCTCCAGACCAGCGTACTCCGCCATTCTTTTTAGTGAATTCGGGGTGAAATAGTTCACATGATCCGGCCAGCGGAAGCCACACCATTTTTCTTTACGCAGGTGGCGATTGAAGCTCGCGTAGTTCGGTACCTTTACGATAACCGAGCCGCCGCTGCGCAGGCGTTCCTTGCAGGCGCGTAACAGTGGCAGCGGTTCGATCTCGTGCTCCAGAAAAGACGACAGCACGATGACATCAAAATAATCGGAAGGGAACTGAGACATTCCGTTGACCGCGTTGTCATGGACACAGGTACCGTTTGCCTTGGCCAGATTCTCGGCGGAGATTCTCGCCAGTTCCTGGGAAATCTCTATTCCATGTGGAATGCATCGTGAGCGGGCGACTTGGGGAAGATCGGCAATGATGATCCCCAGCAATTGGCCCCAGCCGCATCCCACGTCGAGCAGATTGACTGATTCCTCGTGAAGGTCCAACCGCTGTAATACTTCCTGACGTCCAAGCTTCGCGACCTTGTTGCGTTTCAGTACCCGCGACCGGAATTGCTTCAACAGGTTGCTGATCGAGTAAAGCAATGGCTCCTTTTCTTCACGTGCCTGTGCTTCGCGGCTATAAGTCACCTCCCAGGCATATTCCTCGTTCAGCGCTTCGTAGCCCGGAGGGTTCTCCAGGAAGACGAATCCGCTCTCCTGACATTCCAGCAAAACCCAGGGAGCCGGCGCGTAGTCCAGTTGCCTGGTCGGAGTTTCTTTTTCGAGCAGGGGACAAACACGCTTCACGATAGGAGTCCCGGGAGCCGGTAAGAATGGTTGTAGGAGGAGCTTTGCTGCAGATGTCCTGGATTGAGCATGGGAGGATTGTTTGTGAGAGACAGGGTTTGGACAGGCAATTTACTATTCTTGGGCCTTAAAGTAACCCGAATTGGAGCCGGTTTTTGGATTGACACCTCATGTTGCTGACATGGGCCAGATTTTCGTGGAGCGTTGGCTGGCCTAACTTTTTTGGCATACCTGGCGGCTCAAAGAAAAAGGGTTAGCGGCCGAGTGGCTGCTAACCCTTTGAATATGGCTCCCCCGGTTGGATTCGAACCAACGACCAACGGATTAACAGTCCGCTGCGCTACCGCTGCGCCACAGGGGAATAGCTGTGAGGTCGCGAATATTAAAGGCGGATGACGAGCCGGTCAAGCCTGTTGGCTGCGTTTTCTCCGGCCCGTATCCGATCCCCGTCTGCTTGGCGGGATCAGCTGTCACAGGTGACGGGGGAGCCATCACTGAGCGTCTTGGACAAACGTGCTCTCCCGGTGCCGAAAACCAGCAGGGCCTTGTTATTTTTCGAGTTGGAATCCGAACAAAATCTCAAGCTAAGGTTGCTGCCCCAGGCGTTGCCACCGGAGCCGAAGCGAATACTCTTACGGCCGATGCTGCTATGGATCTGAATTCCTGAAAGGGCGGGCTGGGTAACCTGAATCAGGTCGTCGCCAGCATCGCGCTGCCTGTTTCCGTTGACATCGACGAAGGAGATATAGCCCTTATGCCACGCCGTATGGTCGGGCTTGCAGGTCTTCCTGTCTCGCGACGGGCAAACGGTGACGTGACGGTTCAGTTGAATGGCCCGCATGCGGGCATGCATGAGCGTGCCCTGCATGTGGTTGCGGGCAGTGGTTATGGCGTTGCTTTGTGCCAGATTGGCCCAGGTTGGTATGCCGATACCCAGAACGACCAAGACAATGGCCAGGGTTGTTACGAGTTCCACGAGGGTGAGTCCGTGCTGACACACGGGGGATTTTGCGACTTCCATGTCGACGTCTCCTTGTCGTTGTGGACCACCATTCCTTGGCAGCCCAGGTTGCTAAATCAATATCAGCTGATGACCGCTTCAATACGGTCCAGGGCGCTGCTCAGGTTCTCCATGCTGGTGGCGATGGAGATGCGCGCGTGTCCACCCAGGCCAAACGCAGTGCCGGGCACCAGAGCCACACCTGCTTGCTCGATCAGGTATTCGGCAAGATCCAGGTCATTGTTGACGCCGTCGATGGCGTCGATCAGGCCGGTGACCGAGGGGAATACGTAGAAGGTGCCGTCGGTCGCCAGGCATTCCACGCCGGGCATCCTGTTCAGGCGCTCGACCACGTAGTCGTGGCGTTGCTTGAAGTGCACCATCATCTCGCCGATGCATTCCTGCGGGCCGTTCAGGGCGGCCTCGGCTGCGGCTTGTGAGATCGAGGTCGGGTTGGAGGTGCTCTGCGACTGGATCTTCTTCATCGCCTTGATGATTTCAGCCGGTCCCCCGGCATAGCCGATACGCCAGCCGGTCATGGAGTAGGCCTTGGAAACGCCGTTTAGCACCATGGTGCGGTCGACCAGGTCCGGGCAGGCGTTGAGGATGTTCACGAAGCTGCCAGCTTCCCACAGGATGTGCTCATACATATCGTCGGTCGCGATCAGCACCCGGGGGAACTCGCGTAACACTTCGCCCAGCGCCTCGAGTTCCTCGCGGCTGTAGGCCATGCCAGTGGGGTTGGACGGGCTGTTGATCACCACCAGTCGGGTCTGCTCGGTGAGTGCCCCGCGCAGTTGCGCGGCGGTCATCTTGAAGTTCTGGTTGGCATCAGCATGCACAAGCACCGGCTGGGCGCCGGCCAGCAGTACCATGTCCGGGTAGGAGACCCAGTAGGGTGCCGGGATAATCACCTCGTCACCCGGATCTAGCACCGCCTGCGCCAGATTGTAGAAGCTCTGCTTGCCGCCCACCGAAACCAGAATCTGGTCGGCAGCGTATTCGAAACCATTGTCCCGCTTGAATTTGTCAATGATCGCCTGCTTGAGGCTGGCGGTGCCATCGACTGCGGTGTACTTGGTCTGCCCGGCGTTGATCGCATCGATGGCTGCCTGCTTGATGTGATCCGGGGTATCGAAATCCGGCTCGCCGGCGCCCAGCCCAATCACGTCCTTACCCTCGGCGCGCAGGGCGGCGGCACGGGCGGTGATGGCCAGGGTCGGGGAGGGTTTGACAGCTTGCACGCGGGCAGACAGTTTGATGCTCATGGCGTTTGTCAGGGCCTCTAGAAAGAAAAACAGCAACGCTTGTTATCATAGCGGATTGACTGCCGTCCAAGCACCTGATTTATGGCAAAAACATTTCAACTGGAAAGCAAATACGAGCCGGCCGGCGACCAGCCCGAGGCTATCGCCTCACTGGTCGAGGGCCTGAACGACGGAGAGGCAGGGATGACCCTGCTGGGCGTGACCGGCTCGGGGAAGACCTTCTCCATTGCCAACGTCATTGCACAAGTGCAGCGCCCAACCCTGATCCTCGCCCACAATAAGACCCTTGCGGCCCAGTTGTACGGTGAATTCAAGGAGTTCTTCCCGCACAATGCGGTGGAGTATTTCGTTTCCTACTACGATTACTACCAGCCAGAGGCCTACGTTCCCTCGACCGATACCTTTATCGAGAAGGACGCTTCGCTGAACGAGCATGTACAGCAGATGCGCCTGTCTGCCACTAAGGCCCTGCTGGAAAGACCGGACGTCATCATCGTCGCGACCGTCTCTTCCATTTATGGTCTGGGCGACCCGCGCCAGTACCTGAGCATGGTGTTGCACCTGAGCCGTGGCGACATCATGGACCAGCGCAAGCTGCTGCGCCGCCTAGCCGACCTGCAGTACACCCGTAACGACCTGGAACTGCAGCGCGGTACCTACCGGGTGCGCGGCGAGGTGATCGATATCTACCCGGCGGAATCTGACGACGAGGCGGTGCGCCTGGAATTGTTCGATGACGAGATCGAGTCGATCTCGCTGTTTGATCCGCTCACCGGCGAGGTCTTGCAGAAGGTCCCGCGCTACACCGTCTTCCCCAAGACCCACTACGTCACCCCACGCGAGGTCATCCTCAACGCAGTCGACCAGATCAAGGCGGAGTTGAAAGAGCGCTTGGCCAACTTGCGCGACAATCAGAAGCTGCTGGAAGCCCAGCGCCTTGAGCAGCGTACCCAGTTCGACCTGGAGATGATGCTGGAGCTGGGTTATTGCTCCGGTATTGAGAACTACTCGCGCTACCTGTCCGGGCGCGACCCGGGCGATGGGCCACCGACCCTGTTCGACTACCTCCCGGAAAACTCCCTGCTGGTGGTGGACGAGTCGCACGTGACCATTCCGCAGCTCGGTGCGATGTACAGGGGCGACCGTTCGCGTAAGGAGACCCTGGTGGAATTCGGCTTCCGCCTACCGTCCGCGCTGGATAACCGGCCGCTCAAGTTCGAGGAGTTCGAGGCCCGCTCGCCGCAGACCATCTACGTCTCCGCCACACCGCGCGACTACGAGGCTGAGCATTCGGGTGCGATCATCGAACAGGTGGTGCGGCCGACCGGGCTGGTCGATCCGGAGATCGAGGTGCGCCCGGCCAGCACCCAGGTCGACGATGTCATGTCCGAAATCAACGAACGGGTTGAGATGGGCGACCGTATCCTTGTCACGACGCTGACCAAGCGCATGGCAGAGGATCTGACCGACTACCTGATGGAGCATGACATCCGTGTTCGTTACCTGCACTCGGACATCGACACGGTTGAGCGGGTTGAGATCATCCGCGACCTTCGCCTGGGCGAGTTCGACGTACTGGTGGGCATCAATCTCTTGCGAGAGGGCCTGGATATGCCCGAGGTCTCGCTGGTAGCGATCCTGGATGCGGACAAGGAGGGTTTTCTACGTTCCGAGGGTTCGTTAATCCAGACCATAGGCCGTGCGGCACGTAATTCTCGTGGCAAGGCGATCCTGTATGCTGACCGGATCACCGGCTCCATGCGCCGAGCGATCGAAGAAACAGAGCGTCGCCGCGCCAAGCAGGTCGAATACAACGCGACCCATGGCATCACGCCCGAGACGGTCAAAAAGAGCGTGGCTGACATCATGGAGACCTCGGTGCCCGGTGGTCAGGCCATTGCCCGCAAGTACCGCATGGTGGCCGAGGAGGGCGGCGAGTACGAGGCGATGGACCCGCTGGCGGCCGCCAGGGAGATCAAGCGCCTGGAAAAGGAAATGTATGCCCTGGCGCGCGATCTCAAATTCGAAGAGGCCGCCAAGCTGCGCGACAAGCTGCGGATCATCCAGGGCAAGGGTTTTGAGATATGAATGCTGTCACGCCTCGTTGAATGCACGCGTCAACATGTCGCTGAAGGGTTTCATCAGATAGTCTGCGATGGTTCGTTCTCCGGTGCGGATAAATACATCTACCGGCATCCCGGAAACCAGCTTGAGTTGCTCAGTGGCGAGCATGTTGCGACTCGAATCATCCATGCTTAGGCTGGCCTTGTAGTAGGCCTCCTCGCCACCCTGTTCGAGATAGACGTCGGTTGAAACGTCGTGTAAGTCTGCAAAAAGGGTGGGACGATTCTGCGAGCCGTCGAAGGCTGGGATGCGTACCTCCGCCCGTAGGCCCGGTTGCAGCATGTCGATATCCATCGGTGAAACGCGCGCATGGATTTTGAAGGTCTGTTCGGTAGGCACAATTTCCATCAATGCCTGTCCGGCGCTGATCACGGCCCCCAGGGTAACCACGTTGAGCCCCTTGATTTTGCCGGCAACCGGCGCACGGATCTCGATGCGGGAAAGCTGATCGAGTAGTTTGCTCTCCTCGGCCTGCAGGTTGATTTGTTGTGACTGCAGGTCGCGCAGTTGTGCAATAACGTCCTTGCGGTATTCGCGCTCTGCCAACTCGCTGCGTGATTCGAGTTCTCCCAATGATTCGCGCAGTCGAGCCGCTTCGCTTTCGGTGGAGGCGATACTGCCGCGCAACTCGGCGACACGACCTTCGATCTCGCGGAGACGGGATTGCGACACCACCTTGCGTTTTTCGAGCTTCTCCAATCCCTGGTGCTCCTGCTTGAGCAGAGATAGTCGCTTGCGCAGGGTCGCAAGCAGGTTAACGCTGCCTTCCAGCTGGGTCAGTGTTTGTTGCTGGCGCTGTGCCAGCACGCGCTTCTCAGAAGCCAGCGCTGATTGCCGACTTTCAAACAGCTCGCGTTGAGTTCTGAGCAGTTCATGTGCCTGGTCGGAGCGGGCAGCTGCCATCAGTTCGCTGGACAGAGGCAGTTCTGCCAGTCCGTCGCGTTCAGCAGCCAGGCGCTGCAGGTTGGCGCTGTTGTTGAGCTGTTGCTCCCGTACCTGGTGGAGGCGGATTTGCAGGGGAGAATCCTGCAGCGACATCAGCAGCTGACCGGCTTCCACCTGGTCACCATCCTTCACAAGGATTTGCTCGATCAAACCACCATCCAGATGCTGTACCACCTTGTTATCTGAAGCGACCACAAATCGGCCGTTGGCAACCACCGCGCTGTTCAACGGAGCCAGTAAGGCCCAGCTTAGAAAGGCGCCAAACGAGATGGTCAAGGTAATCAAACCGAGACGCACGTAGGGGCGTTTGTCGCAGATCGAAACAAGCGCCTCCTCCGTGGTCTGATCTGATCGAGAAACGTGCTTACTCATGCGCGGGCTGCCTGCTTTTGGGTCGATTTAGGGGAAGGGACAGGACGCAGAGGCGTACTTGCTGCCATGTGCTGCAGTACTGCATCGCGGGAGCCGAACAGCTGTTGAAGGCCGTCTTCGATAACCAGTATCTTGTCAGCCAGACCCAGCACGTTCTTGCGGTGGCTGACCATCAGTATGGTGCTGCCTTTACGCTTCAGGTAGTGGCACGCCTTGGCAAGTGCGATCTCGCCAGGTTTATCGAGGTTGGAGTTGGGCTCGTCCAGCACGACCAGTGACGGCACACCGAAAACTGCACGTGCCAGCCCGATGCGCTGGCGCTGTCCGCCTGACAGGGCCATGCCTCCTGGTCCGATGGGAGTGTCGTATCCTTGTGGTAGGGCACGGATCATCTCGTCGACTCGCGCGATGCGCGCCGCTTTGATGACTTTCTTGGCGTCGGTCTTGGTGAAGCGTGCGATGTTTTCCGCGACGGTGCCTTCAAACAATTCTACATCTTGTGGGAGGTAACCAATTTTGGGGCCCAGTTCGTCAGGGTTCCATTGATCGATTTCGGCTCCATCAAGACGCACGCTACCGTTGGCCAGCGGCCAAACGCCGAGGATGCCTCTCACCAGGCTGGATTTTCCAGCTGCCGAGCTGCCGATAATTGCCAGGGTTTCCCCGGCGTCGATCGAAAAGCTGATCCCTTTCAATGCCGGCGCATTTGCACCGGGCGGCACCAAAATCAGTTTTTCGACATCCAGGGTCCCTCTCAGTGTCGGCAGTGTCAGGCGACGTTTCGGCGGTGCCGCCTGAGCCAGCAATCGTTCCAGTCGATGGTAGGCGAGACGGGCCTGTACAAATCCTTTCCAGCTGCCGATCATCTGGTCGATAGGAGCGAGGGCGCGACCGAGAATAATTGAGCCGGCAATCACCATGCCGGCAGTAATCTGGTTGTTGATCGCCAAGTAGGCACCGAGCCCCAGCATGAGCGACTGAAACAGCAGGCGAAGGGTGCGGCTTGCACTGGACCAGAGTCCGGCATTGTCGGAGGCTTTTGATTGCGCCTGCAGTGATTTGGCGTGGGCACCGAACCAACGGGCCTGCAGTGAATCCTGCATGCCCATGGCTTGAACTACCTCGGCATTTTGCATCTGTGAATTCAAGGTGCGAGAAGCGGTGGCCTGGTTCTCGGAGGCCTCGCTCTGCCAGCGTCGGGTGCTGTACTCGTTGATCAGTGTCAGCGAGAACAGGCTGGCGGCGGCAAAAAGTGCAAGCCAACCAAGCATGGCGTCAAACAAAAACAGTATGCCGATATAGACGGGTATCCAGGGGGCATCAAAAAAGGCGAAGGTGCCATTCCCGGCAATGAACTGCCGCAGGGTTGAAAGGTCGGAAAGGGGGCGTGAATCCGCCTGCTCAGGTTGCTGCAGAGACAACTGCATGACTGAGCCGTAGAGGCGTTGGTTCAGGTGCCGGTCAAACTGGGTGCCCAGGCGCACCATAATGCGAGATCGCACCAGTTCCAAAATCCCCATTGTCAGGAACATCCAGCCCAACAATAGGGTGAGCAGCAACAGGGTCTCTTCGCTGCGCCCGGTGAGCACACGGTCGTATACCTGCAGCATGTAAAGTGGTGGTGCCAGCATGAGCAGGTTCACGAACAGACTGAAAAAACCGACTTGCAGAAAACCTTCGTGCAGTCGTTGCACGGCTTTTTGCAGTGGGTTGCGTTGTGTTGTGTTTCTTGTCATTGGGTTGTTTGTCTTGCCGGGAGGTGTGAATGGGAAAAGGGCAGCTATCTTGTGATGACCGCCCCTGTACACACCTACGCGATCTCTACGAAGTCGGTGCGTTGTGCCCCGGCAATATCATCGGCGTTGTCGACGTCATCAACGGTATCGACGATGAAGCTGATGTCGTTGTCGGCTATTTCACCGTACACGTAGATGCTGCCGAGATCATTGGCGTCGCTGTCCTGCAAAGAAATCAGGCTGCGCTTATAGCCCACTTCGTTAAGTTCGTAGGATACGTTGGGACCGCCGATGATCAGTTGGTCGCCATTTTCAGAGGAAAAATCACGTATTACGTCATTACCTATGCCAGGTTTCTCAGCAATGAACAGGAACTGGTCGGCGCCGCTGCCACCGTAAAGGGTGTCATCGCCCTCGCCACCCTCGAGGATGTCGTCACCGTCCCTTCCAGATAGTGTGTCGTTTCCGGCACCGGCAAGTAGCTTGTCATTGCCATCGCCGCCGTCCAGGTAGTCCGCGCCACTGCCTCCGTCCAGCGCGTCGGTGCCGCTGCCACCGTAAAGGGTGTCGTTGCCATCACCACCTTCAAGGATATCGTTGCCATTTTGTCCGATGAGTTTGTCATCGCCCGCACCGGCACTAAGCTTGTCATTACCATCGCCGCCGTCCAGGTAGTCCACACCACTACCGGTGTTCAGCACGTCGTCGTCTTCGTGACCCCACAGTTTGTTGTTGCCATCACCGCCATTAAGGATATCGTTACCGCTACGACCCGACAAAATGTCATCGCCGCCCCAGCCTCCGAGTTTGTCGTCACCATCTCCACCGTCCAGATAGTCATTGCCGGCACCTGCCCAGAGCTTGTCGTTACCGCTGCCGCCGTACAGATAGTCATTGCCGGCACCACCACTCAAGGTGTCGTTACCCTCGCGCCCGGAGAGTTTATCGTCACCAGTCCCGGCCCAGAGCTTGTCTTTACCGCTGCCACCATCCAGGTAGTCATTGCCTGCGCCGCCACCCAAGGTGTCGTTACCGTCACCCCCGTAGAGTTTGTCTTCACCGCCAGCGGCCCAGAGCCTGTCGTCGCCGTCACCGCCGTCCATGTAATCCTCGCCGTCGCCGGCGTTCA
>Ga0180435_10002963_pt1 | contig 17171 bp, 14 predicted proteins | sample SS_ome_3_FD_132467 | JGI IMG/M metagenome (GOLD analysis project Ga0180435, IMG submission 132467) | Hypersaline lake sediment archaeal communities from the Salton Sea, California, USA - SS_3_S_1 metaG | ecosystem: Environmental > Aquatic > Non-marine Saline and Alkaline > Hypersaline >...
AAATATTTTTTAAAAAGGATTTCTTCTGATTTCCATAAACCATGTTTTGTCATTTCTCGATAAGTTTCCTGAATATCATTTGAAGAAAATTCTTCTATTACTATATTTTCTATTTGATTATTTTCCATGAGGTTATTTAAATAATAATAATTTAATTATCATATAATATCAAAATAATGGTGTGTAACAAATATCTATTTATTATTTAGCCAGCCCATAGGGGACTCAAACCAATCAGGAATTGCCAGGATATAATGCCCTTTAAGCTTTTTGATGGTGACTAAGTAAAAATAGAATTACCCGCATCCGATTGCCCGTTATGCTTTATATTATTTTCCCTGAACCAATAGTCCTGCGAAATTATTTCATTTTCAGGGTATTGGGATATAATAAGACTTAAAGATATAAACATTGGAAAGGGGCTATGAACCAGCATATCAGCAATATCATAGAGGGTCTTATGAAAAGCTATAAGAGGGGCGATATATCAGAGAAAGCCTTCCTGGAAAATATAAAAGACTTCTACTTCGAAGATATAGGCTATGCCAAGGTCGACCATCACCGGCTGCTCCGCAGGGATTTTCCCGAAGTTGTATACGGGACCAATAAGACCCCTGACCAGATACTGGAAATATCAAAAAGGATCCTTAAATACTCCCATATCCTTATGGTCACCAGGACAGACAAGGAAGTTTATGACCTGCTTGAAAGGCATATCACAGACAGGGAGCTCAGGTTTGAATCAGGCATAATATACACCCCCCTGGATATACCCGAAAAAGACCTGGCAGAGGGTATTACGGTAATATGCGGAGGCACTTCTGATATGGATATCGCGGATGAGGCAGCAATTACCGCCTACCTTATGAAGAACAGGGTAGATAAGATATATGATATCGGGGTAGCAGGCATACACCGGCTCATGAGCAATAAGGAAAAGCTGAAAAAATCCAATGTCATCATAGCTGTAGCAGGGATGGAAGGCGCTCTTCCCGGCGTGGTGAGCGCCATGGTAGACTGTCCTGTTATTGGGGTTCCCACCAGCGTAGGGTATGGGGCAAACCTGGGGGGTATTTCCGCGCTTCTTACCATGCTTAATTCCTGCAGTCCGGGAATATCGGTGGTAAATATAGATAATGGTTTTGGCGCCGGCTATACTGCTGGTATAATAAACAGGAAAAAATGATCTTTTATGGTCCCGGGATGTGTAAAATAGACAGGGATATATTATAATAGGGAGTAATAATTATAAAAAGTTATATGATAACAATTATTAATATTTATATTAAGGTATTTGGTTTAGATGGTTGATATAGATCTCAGGACCCAGAGGATCGGGGAAATACTGGTAAATAAAAACCTTATAACCCGGGAGCAGCTGGAAGAGACCCTGGAGACACAAAAGCATACGGGAAAAAAACTGGGTGAGATACTGGTCAAGAAGGGCTTCATAAATGAGAAGACCCTGGTCGATCTCATATCATTCCAGAGAGGCTATGATACGGTAGAACTGGGAAACATACGCGACAGTATAGACCAGTCTGTAGCCAACCTCATATCAAAGGAATTCGCCTTCAAGAGGAAGGTATTTCCCTTCAAGCTGGTGGACAGCACCCTGCATGTAGCTATGATAGATCCCCGGGATATCAATGCCATAGATGAGATAAGGCTTCTTACCGGATATAATGTAAAACCCTTCATAACTACCCAGAAAGAGATAGAAGATATAATAAAGCAGTATACTTCTGATGACTACAGCCTGAAAGAAGTCCAGGAGATAATGAAGGATGCGGATCTTACCATCGCTGAAAAATATGAAGAAGACATGGTGGAAAAGAATCCGCTGGTAAAGCTGGCCAACCAGATCATACTTAAAGCCATATCGCTGAGGGCAAGCGATATACATATAGAACCGCAGGAAAAGAACTGTACCATAAGGTTCAGGGTAGACGGGGTCCTGCAGAAGATAAAAGATGTGCCCAAAACGGTACAAAGGCTGCTGATATCCCGCTATAAGATCATGGGTGGTCTGGATATAACCGAAAACAGGCTTCCCCAGGATGGAAGAGGATCCATCAATTTCCAGAACAGGCTTATAGACCTGCGGTTTGCTTCCATACCCTCTGTTTACGGGGAGAATATAACCATAAGGATACTCGACCGGGATGACAGCGTGTTTGACCTGAATAAGAGCGGGATGCTTCCCCAGGATTTTGAGAAATACAAACGCATGATAAGCATACCTCATGGTTCAGTAATAATCACAGGCCCTACCGGGTCAGGAAAGACGACCACGCTTTATGCCAGCCTGAACCGCATATCAAATGTAGAAAAAAAGATCTTCACCATCGAGGATCCGGTAGAGTTCCGTTTCCCCAATATCATACAGGTCCAGGTAAACCAGAAGATAAATATGAATTTCTCCCGGGGCCTGCGCTCCATGCTCAGAAGTGACCCCGACATCATAATGGTAGGCGAGATAAGGGACCTGGAGACGGCAAAAATAGCCATGGAGGCTTCTATAACCGGCCACCTTGTGCTGACTACCCTTCACACCAATGATGCGCCTTCCAGCCTCACCAGGCTTCTGGAGATGGGAATAGAATCATATATGATATCTTCTGCAGTAAAATGTATTGTAGCCCAGAGACTGGTAAGAAGGCTTTGCCAGAACTGCAGGGAAAAAGATGATATATCCGATATACCCCTAGATGAAGAAATAGAACCCATACTAAAGGGTAAGACCATATATAAGGCAGTAGGATGCGCCAATTGCAATGACACGGGCTATTATGGAAGGATAGGCATCTACTCAGTCCTGCTGGTGTCTAAAAAGATAAGGGAGATGCTCCTGGAAAAAAAGAGCACCGATGCCATAAACGGCGCTGCCCGGGAAGAAGGGATGCGGACGCTTTTGGAAGCAGCAGCGGAAAAAGTGGCAGCCGGCGTCACCTCGCTGGAAGAGATGTACCGGGTAGTACTTTGATCCAGACAAAATCAATACAGGTAAAACGGAAAAACGGATTTTAATGGCCAGAGATAATTTTGTACACCTTCATGTCCACAGTGAATATTCACTCCTGGATGGTGCAGTAAGGATAAAAAACCTGGTAGAAAAGGCGGCAGCCCTGGGCATGCCGGCAGTGGCCCTTACCGACCATGGTGTGATGTACGGAGCAGTTGAATTCTATCGCGCAGCCAGGCAGGCCGGCATAAAGCCTATTATAGGATGCGAGGTCTATGTGGCGCCGGGGAGCCGGTTTGAAAAACAGGCAGTAAGGGATAAAAGCCAGGATTCCCTGTTTCACCTTACCCTCCTGGCTAAGGACAATACCGGCTACCAGAACCTGATGAGGCTGGTAAGCTTCGGTTTTCTTGAAGGCTTTTACTATAAGCCCAGGGTGGATATGGAAATACTTAAAAAGCACAGCCAGGGTCTTATAGCCTTAAGCGGCTGTATTGCAGGCGAGATCCCCAGGCATTTATTGGCTGACAGGACGGACCTTGCCGGAAAGGCGCTGGAAAAGTATATCGGTGTATTCGGCAGGGAAAACTTTTATCTTGAGATACAGGATTCGGGACTGCCGGAACAAAAAAAAGCCAATAAGGGGATGAAAGGACTATCGCAGAAGTACTCCATACCTCTGGTAGCCACAAATGATGTCCATTACCTGGAAAAACAGGATAACAGGTTTCATGATGTCCTGCTATGTATCCAGACCGGGTCTATGATAAGTGACGCAGGCAGGCTGAAATTTTCCACCGACCAGTATTATTTCAAGGATGTTTCCGAGATGAAGGAGCTTTTCGGTGAATACGGGGATGCTTTGGAAAACACCCTTAAAATAGCCGAAAGGTGCAATGTGGATGTCAGTCTGGGCATGAACCTGATCCCTAATTTCCAGACCCCGGAAGCTATGGCTCCGGAAAAGTACCTGGAGAAGCTGGTCATTGCCGGGGCTGAAAAGAGGTACGGGAGTATCGATGAACAGGTAAAAGCCAGGATAAGGAAAGAGCTGGATGTGATAGAAAAGATGGGGTTTTGCCAGTATTTCCTCATCGTCTGGGATTTTGTCCATTTTGCCAGGCAGAACAATATAAGGGTAGGCCCGGGAAGAGGCTCAGCCGCCGGAAGCATAGTGTCGTACTGCCTGGAGATAACTGATATAGACCCCCTGGAACACGGCCTTCTTTTTGAGCGTTTTCTCAATGAGGAAAGAAGAAGCATGCCGGATATTGATATAGATTTTTGCTATGAGAAAAGAAGCCAGGTCATAAGATATGTAACGGAGAAATATGGGGAAAAGCGGGTAGCCCAGCTCATAACATTCGGCACCATGGCAGCCAGGCAGGCCATAAGGGATGCAGGAAGGGTGCTTGAGGTTCCCTATGCAGAGGTCGACCGGGTGGCAAAGATGATACCCATGGAACTCAATGTAACTATCAAGAATTCCCTGGAGATGTCTGCCGAACTAAGCCAGGTATATGAAAATGACCAGAGGATAAGGGATGTCATCGATATGGCCATATCCCTGGAAGGTATGGTCAGGCAGGACTCCATACATGCGGCCGGAGTGGTGATATCTGCAGAAGACCTGTTTAACTATACCCCCATACAGAAAGAGGGCGACAGCGATATAGTCACCCAGTACAAGATGGAGGATGTCCAGGAGATAGGCCTTTTAAAGATGGATTTTCTGGGTCTTAAGACCCTTTCCCTTATTGATAAATGCCTTTTTTTGGTAAAAAAGACCGGGGGAAACGATATTGATATAAACAATGTCGGCCTGGATGATGAAAAGACATATAAGATGCTGGCTGAAGGAGACTGTCTGGGTGTATTCCAGCTGGAGAGCTCAGGTATGAGGGAGCTGGTGGTAAATCTGAAGCCGTCCAAATTCGGAGACCTGGTGGCGCTTTTGGCTCTCTACAGGCCGGGACCGCTGCAGAGCGGGATGGTAAATGATTTTGTGGAAAGCAAAAACGGAAGGAAAGCCATAGAGTATCCCCATCCCAGCCTTAAACCTATCCTTAGGGACACCTACGGTATTATCCTATACCAGGAACAGGTAATGGGCATTGCTTCCGAGCTGGCAGGGTTCTCCATGTCGGAAGCCGACATACTCAGGGGCGCCATAAGCAAGAAAAAAAGAAAACTCCTGGAACAGCAGAGGCAAAAATTTATAGATGGGGCGAAAAATAAAGGCATCGATGAGGAAATAGCGGCAAATATCTTCCAGCTGGTAAACCATTTCGCCGAATACGGCTTCAATAAGTCACATAGCGCCGCCTATGCCATGATATCTTACCAGACGGCATATCTTAAGGCCAATTACCCGGTACAGTTCATGGCTGCCATATTGAGCATCAGGATGGGAAACCAGGATAAGGTGGCCCAGTATGTGCAGGAGACCAGGAGGATGGGCATAACCGTCCTTCCCCCTGATATCAATGAGAGTTTTTCTGATTTCACGGTTGTGGGTGATTCCATACGTTTTGGACTGTCTGCCATAAAGAATGTAGGCGTAAATGTGATAGAAAGCATAGAAAGACAGAGGAAGGAATCCGGTAAATTCAGGGACTTTATTGATTTCTGCGAGAGAGTGGAGCCTGTAGTCCTGAACAAGAAAACCCTGGAAAGCCTCATAAAAAGCGGAACATTCGATTCGCTGGGCCGCAGCCGGAAATTCCTTTTTAATAATTTTGAGAAGATCACAGAGGAAATACTAAAGGTCAGGAAGGACAGGGACAGGGGACAGTTCTCGCTTTTTGACAATGGGGATCCCGGACAGGACAAGATGATGTTCAGCGGCATCCTGGAGAGCAGCGGCCATGATGAGGAATATCCACCCAAGCAGCTCCTTAATTTTGAAAAGGAGATGCTGGGATTATATATATCAGGCCATCCCCTTTTTGAATACGAAAACACATTATCAGACCTTGACAGTATAAACAGCCTGGCCGACAGGGAGGATAAGGCAGCTGTTGCTGTGGGAGGCATAATTACCGGTGTAAAGACCATATATACCAGGAAAGACCAGCAGATGTGCTTTGTGGACCTTGAGGATATTGAGGGAAGCCTGGAAGTTATAGTATTTCCCAATGTCCTGGAAAAATACAGGGAATCTATTGCAGAAGACCAGATAGTCTGCATTAAGGGAAAGCTTGATAAAAAGGAAGACCAGATAAAACTCCTGGCCAATGATGTCAGCAGGCTGCAGAAGGATGCCGGCAATGTTAAAGACAAGGCGGCCGTCAAGAAAGAAAATGGCAGAAAGATCGTATTTTCCATAGAGAAAAAAGACCTGGACAAAGATGTAATAAATGATCTTTATGGTATCATAAGGAAAAATCCAGGCCAATATATGATAGAATTCAGGGTGAAAGATGATAATGGAAAAGGTCCGGGTAAAAAATACGACCTACCGCCTGATTTCAGTATAAATGGCAGTACTGACCTTTTGAAAGATATTGAGACTGCTTTTGGCGGCAGGATGACCTGGCAAAGATCGGAAGAAAAGGAAAACATCAAAAAGGATATACCGGGGTGACAATAATTGAAAGACATTAAATTTGCTGTCCTGGGGGCAGGACATGGCGGAAAGGCGCTTGCGGCGCACCTGGCCATAAAGGGCTTTTCCGTGAACCTTTACAACAGGACGCTTTCCAGGATAAAGCCTATCATAAAGATGAGGGGCATAGAACTTGAAGGCGAGATAAAAGGTTTTGGCCGCCTTGATGTGGTAAGCGACGATATCGGCAAGGTGATCGAAGGGGCAGAGATCATCATGGTCGTGGTGCCGGCAAACGGTCACAGGTACATTGCCGAAAAGTGCGCCCCGTTTTTAAAAGACGGACAGATAGTGGTCCTAAACCCGGGTAGGACCTGCGGAGCCCTGGAATTTCTCCAGGTGCTCAAGGAAAGCGGCAATAACAGGGATGTCGTAGTGTCAGAGGCCCAGACATTTATTTATGCCAGCAGGGGCATGGGTCCGGCAACGGCAAAGATATTCAGGATAAAACAGGCCATACCGGTGGCAGCCATACCGTCCGGCAAGACAGAAGAGGTAGTGGAAAGGCTGAATACTGCATTTCCAGAGTTTATATCCGGTAGCGATGTCATCGAGACCAGCTTCAATAATATGGGAGCGGTATTCCATCCGGCAATAACCATACTTAATGCATCCAGGATAGAATCGACCCTGGGCAATTTCCAGTTTTATATAGAAGGAGTCACCCAGTCTGTAGCCAGGGTGCTGGAAGCTGTGGACCTGGAAAGGGTCAGGATCGCAGAAAAGCTTGAATGTGATAATATATACAGTGCAATAGACTGGCTGTCTATGGCCTATAATGTAGTGGAGGACAATCTTTTTGATGCCATACACAGCAATCCCGGATATGTGGGCATAATGGCTCCCAGGACTACCAATGTACGCTATATAACAGAAGACGTACCCATGAGCCTGGTGCCCATATCAGAAGTAGGTAAAAAGGCAGGAGTCGAGACTCCGGTAATAGATTCCCTCATAAATATTGCCGATTCCATCTTCGGCAGGGATTTCAGGGCAATAGGGCGGAATCTTGACAGTCTGGGGATGACGGGCCTGAAGATGGACGAGGTAAGGAAAATACTTATAAATGGATAGAAGCAGATAGCCATGAAGAAGATATTGGGAGTATGCATAGGCAGCTGTATACATGTAGCCGGTGTATTGAATTTCCTGGCTGATGCCAAAAAGGCAGGTTATGATACCAGGTTTTCCGGTTCTGCCATGGATATAGACAGCCTGGTCAGGGAAATAGAGGAATACGGGCCAGATATCGTAGCCATAAGCTACAGGCTTTCCCCAGAAAGCATAATGGGAGTATTTGATGAGCTGGGGAAAAAGATCAGGGAAGAAAAGCGGCTTGAGAGTATAGATTTCATACTGGGAACCACAAAACCGGTGGCAGAAATAGCACAGAAGACAGGCATATTTAAAAAGATATTCACCGGCGGGGAAGACAGCAGCCAGGTGGAAGCCTACCTCAGGCAGCAAGAGCCTGAAGCGGTCAGGGAAGTTCCCCCGGACAGACTGGTGGAAAGGATAAGCTATAAAAAGCCCTTTCCCCTTATAAGGCATCATTTCGGCAGGCCCTCTTTGGAGGAGACCCTTAAAGGAATAAAGCTGATAGCTGAAAGCGGGCTTCTGGATGTCATTTCCATAGGACCTGACCAGAACACCCAGGAGTTTTTCTTCCATCCGGAAAAGATGGACCCCAGACAGGACGGTGCCGGAGGTGTACCGCTCAGGAGCAAAGATGACTTCAGGCAGCTCTTTAAAGCATCAAGAACGGGAAACCATCCCCTGATGAGGTGCTACAGCGGCACCAATGACATACTGAAGATGGCAAAAGTGCTGCAGGATAATATTAATAATGCATGGTGTGCCGTGCCTCTTTTCTGGTACAATGTGCTGGATAACAGGAGCGGCAGGAAACTTATACCGTCTATCTCGGAAAACCAGTCAGTGATGAAATGGCATGGAGAGAAGAATATACCGGTAGAAGTCAATGAATCCCATCACTGGAGTTTACGATATGCTCCTGATGCCGTGGCAGTTGCAGCTGCCTACCTGGCAGCATATAATGCAAAAAAGATGGGAGTTAAAAACTATGTGGCCCAGTATATGTTCAATACTCCTCCCGAGACTTCATTTAGCATGGACCTGGCCAAGATGCTGGCAAAGGTAGAGCTTATAGAATCACTGCACGATCATACTTTTACCAGTTTCAGGGAAACCAGGGCCGGACTTTTCAGCTATCCCCCCGATTTCGACCAGAGCAAAGGCCAGCTGGCTTCTTCCACTATGCTGCAGATGCAGCTGGAACCTGCCATACTGCATGTAGTGGGCTACTGCGAGGCTGATCATGCAGCCCGTCCGGATGATATTATTGAAAGTACGAAAATAGCTTCCAGGGTCATAGAAAACTGCATCTACGGATGTCCCGACATGAAAAGAGACCCTTCTGTACTGGAAAGGAAACAGGAACTGGTAACAGAAGCCAGCCTTATAATAGACAGCATAAGATCTCTGGATAAAAGGAAAGAATACCCCGATCCCCTTATTGCACCGGCAATACTGGCATCTGCGGTAGAAAAGGGCATCCTTGATGCGCCTCACCTGTGCGGCGTGGAAGCTGCACGGGGCACCATACTTACCGTGTTTGAGGACGGAAAGAACTACTCGGCAGACAATGACCTTAAGCCGGTCACCGAGAGGCAGAGGCTGGAAAGCCTGGGCATTTAGGTTTTACTTTTTTATTGTTTTGTAATATTATTCTTTTCTTAAATATTTTTTTATATAATCTATTATGTTTGGACAGTCAGGAAAAAACAGCCAGATCCGCCTGCCCTTTGGCTTCCGGGATATTTTCCCGGTGGAATCAGGCCAGAGGAATGCTATCAGGGAGGTTATAAGGAGCCAGTTCAAGAGCTGGGGATATGGCGAGGTCAAGACGCCGGTTATGGAATATACCGAGAATATCTCCATAGGTGTGGGTGGAGGCTGGAAAGAAAAACTCATAAACTTCATCGATATAGACGGAAGCCTCATATCCCTTAGAGCCGATATGACCATACCTATAGCCAGGCTGGCGGGGATGCGCTTAAGGAAGGACCAGCTTCCGGCAAGGTTCAGCTATTTTTCAGATGTTTTCAGGCAGGCCGGAAGCCAGGCCGGTGATAAAAGGGTCTTCTCCCAGGCAGGCCTGGAATTCATAGGTTCCAGCCTTCGCATGCAGGCAGATGCCGAGATAATGATAATACTTACCAGGGTGCTTAAAAGATTAGGCCTGGAGGAATCCAGGATAGCGGTAGGCCATATAGGATTTATCGATGGTCTTTTTAGATGGCTGGGCCTTGACAGCCCCGCTTCGCTGGAATTTAAAAAAAATATCATAGAAAAGGATTTTGTCCGCATCGACGACCTTTTAAAGGGATGCGACAGCGCCAGGGCCGGGATATTTAAGAGGCTTATCCGGCCCGGAAATGACCTGGAAAGTATTTCAGGCATGGTGTCAGATATTGGCGAGGGACAGGTGCTGGAGGCTTTTGAATACCTGGAAGGGCTTTACCGGATACTGGAGGAACAGGGCCTGGGAAAATACCTGGTATTTGATTTCAGCATAATAAGGGATTTTGATTATTATACGGGACTGCTGTTCGAAGTATACTGCCGGGGTATGACCGGGATGATAGGAAGCGGCGGAAGGTATGACAGCCTCATAAAGAAATTCGGTAGCGATATGCCGGCAACAGGCTTTGCCCTGGACATTGATGTCCTGCATGACGCCCTGGGAGAGAAAGACATCTCAGATGAAAAAAAGATAATGCTGGGCTGCCGGAGACCATGCGGCGGGGCAGGTGTCCTTATGGGTCTTGCTGATGACATAAGGAAAAAAGGCATAGATGTGGAAATACTGTTTGACAGGGTGGACGATATGACCATGCTTGCCCGGGAAAAAGGCTGCAGACTGCTGGTCATGGCATCAGGGGATGTTACCGGTTTCAGCATAACTGACACCCGGAGCGGAAAGTCAGGGACTGCAGACAGGGCAGGCCTGATGGGAGAAGTCGATAAATGGATAAAAGATTAAAAATAGCCATACCCAAGGGGTACCTTTTCGGGGAATGCCTGGAGCTTTTGAAAAAAGCAGGTCTTGAAACGCGGGAGCTGGAAAAAAAGGACAGGAAGCTCCTGGTGGATTCAAAAAAGGATGCTGTCAGGTATATAATATCCAGGCCTATGGATGTCCCGGTTTATGTGGAGCGCGGCGCCTGCGATATAGGGTTTGCCGGAAAGGACGTACTGGCCGAAAAGGAAAGTGACGTATATGAGCTGCTGGACCTGGGCAATGGAAGATGCAGGCTGGTGCTGGCCACCAAAAAGGACGGCATTGACAGGGTAAAAGCCCATTATCAGTATTTCGGGTCTGTAAAAGTGGCTACAAGCTATCCCAATATTGCCAGGAAATATTTCAATTCAAGGGGCATACAGGCAGAGATAATCAAGCTTCACGGTTCTGTGGAACTGGCTCCCATACTGGGGATAGCCGAGGAGATACTGGATATAACTTCTACCGGTGAGACCATGAGGGAGAACAACCTGGTGGAGATGGAAGATATCCTGGAATCGACTACCAGGCTTATTGCCAATATTTCCAGTTATAAGATAAAATATGACGAAATTGATGTTTTTATAAATAAAATAAAAAATATTTTATGACAGGCTTTTGATATGGAAAGAAGATCCAGCATAGAGCGTAAGACAAAAGAAACAGAGATAGACCTGAGCCTTGACCTGGACGGCAGGGGAGATTCGGAAATATTTACCACCATAGACTTTCTGGACCATGTGCTTGAGAGCTTTGCCCGGCACGGCCGGTTTGACCTGAAAGTCTCGGCTTCAGGTGATACGGCGGTGGAAAGCCACCACCTGGTAGAAGACCTGGGAATATGCCTGGGAAAGGCAATAGACGGCTGTCTTAAGGACAGAAAAGGCATTGTACGATTTGCCGATATTACCATACCCATGGATGAGGCCGAAGTCTCGGTGTCCATGGATATCGGGGGCAGGCCTTATCTGGCTTACCGGGTGGAAATGGAATATGAATTGCTTGAAGGAGGGATGGAGACCTCTATAATAGAGGATTTCTTCCAGGCTGTGGTAAATAACTGCTCCATAAACCTGCATATAACCAAGAACGCCGGACTGGCTTCCCACCATATCATAGAAGCGGTGTTCAAGGCATTCGGAATGACTCTACACCGGGCCAGCAGGCTGACAGGCGAGGACCGGATACCCTCGACCAAAGGTTCTATCTGAAGCCCGGACCGGTTTTGCCCTGCCATGTAAAAGTCTCTTGAAAAAAATACCTTTTTCTAAGACAATCAGGTTGCTCCCGGTCTGTTTAACTGAAAAATATAATAGCAATAGGGATCAAGATGTATATTGCGATAATAGATTATGGAATGGGAAATATAAGCAGCGTCAAAAACTCTTTTATAAGAGCAGGTGCCGATATAAAAGTGACATCAGACCCTGCGGCGATAGCCGGAGCCGGAGCCGTGATACTTCCCGGTGTAGGCGCTTACAGGGATGCTTACCTTAACCTGGAAAAAAGGGACCTGGTCAAAGCCATAAGGCAGGCAGTAAGGGAAAAGCCTTTTCTGGGGATATGCCTGGGGATGCAGCTACTGTTTGACTACAGCCTGGAAGACGGCAGAAACCGGGGACTGGGGATACTGAGGGGGTCAGTACGGAAAATACCTCCCGGTGTCAAGATACCCCATATGGGATGGAACCAGGTGGAGATAAAGATGAAGGAAAGCAGGATATTTTCCGGTATTAAAGACGGGGAATATTTCTATTTTGTCCATTCATATCATGCGGTACCAGACGATCCTTCTGTAATAAGCAGCACTACAGAATACGGGACTGACCTGGCAGCAAGTGTGGAAAAAGACAATATTTTCGGGTTCCAGTTCCATCCCGAGAAAAGCAGCACCATCGGACAGGTCCTGGTAAAGAATTTTATAAGCCTGGCGGAAAGCAGAAAATGATAATATATCCGGCAATAGATATAATTGAAGGACAATGCGTCAGGCTCACCAGGGGTGATTTCGGAAGGAAGAAAAAATATTTTGATGACCCGCTCATGGTTGCAGCCAGGTGGAAGGAAAAAGGCGCCTCATGGATACATGTCATAGACCTGGATGGAGCCAGGACAGGAAGTGTATCCAATCTTTCCCTGGCGGAAAAGATAAGGAAAAAGACGAAAGTAAAGGTCCAGTACGGCGGGGGCATAAGGGATATTGAGACCATGGAAAAAGTACTTTCCGCCGGCATAGACAGGGTCATCCTGGGGACCAGGGCTATAGAAGACAGGGATTTTCTGGAGTCAGCATCCACCAGGTTCGGAAATAAGATAATAATAAGCCTGGATTTCGGCAAAGACGGGACCATTTACAAGAACGGATGGCAGGAAAGGACTTCAAAAAACATATTTGACTTTGCTGGAGAACTGGAAAAGCTGGGGATGGACGAAGTCATAGTGACCGACATCGAACGCGACGGTACGCTGGGGGGTATCGATACCGGCCGTCTCCGGAAGATACTGTCCGGGATCTCCATACCCCTTATAATAGCAGGCGGGATCTCCAGTATCGATGATATAATAAAGCTCAAGCAGATAGAACCATTGGGCATAAGCGGGGCAGTAGCAGGAAAAGCCCTATATGAAGGAAAGGATCCCATGGACCTGGCAGAAGCCATAAAGGCAGGTAAAGGCATTGATAACTAAAAGGATAATACCCTGCCTGGATGTTGACAGGGGCAGGGTGGTAAAGGGAATAGAATTTTTAGATCTCCGGGATGCAGGGGACCCGGTAGAGCTGGCTTCTTTTTATGATGTGGAAGGTGCAGATGAAGTGGTATTTTTGGATATAACCGCCTCTCATGAGAAGAGGAAGACGGTAGTGGAGCTTGCCAGCAGGACTGCAGAGAAGGTGTTTATCCCCTATACCATAGGCGGCGGTATAGCGGCTACCGCAGATATCAGGCAGATACTTAAAAAAGGGGCTGACAAGGTGTCTATAAATACATCTGCCTTCCTGGATCACTCACTGATAAGGGATGGAGCCCGGATATTCGGCAGCCAGTGCATCGTAGTGGCTATTGATGCAAAGTATAAAAGCAGGGATTCCTGGGAGGTATACCTCCACGGGGGAAGGACACCCACCGGGAAAGATGCAGTTGACTGGGCGGTGGAAGCCGAGAAGCTGGGGGCGGGAGAGATACTCCTTACCAGCATGGATACGGATGGTACAAAGGACGGCTATGATATAGAACTTACCAGGGCTGTCTCTTCATCGGTAAATATTCCGGTTATAGCCTCCGGGGGAGCAGGAAAACTCAGCCACTTAAGGGATGTGATAAAGCATGCAGATGCAGATGCGGTGCTGGTGGCGTCGATATTCCATTTTGGCCAGTATACGGTAAAGCAGGCCAAGGAATATTTAAAAAGCCAGGGTATTAATATAAGATTATAAAGATGGTGATATATATGGATAAGAAAGCCTTGATACCTGCCGTTGTGCAGGACTATGATACGGGTGAGGTCCTGATGCTGGCTTATATGGACCAGGAATCGCTGAAGAAAAGCCTGGAGGAAGGGTATACCTGGTTCTGGAGCAGGTCCAGGAAAAGGCTGTGGAAAAAGGGAGAGTCATCGGGAAACACCCAGAAGATCAGGGAGATAAGGTACGACTGCGATAATGATTCTATACTGGTAAGGGTGGAGCAGGAAGGCCACGCCTGCCATACCGGCAACAGGAGCTGTTTTTACAGGAAGCTGGAAAATCCGGAAGCTGATATCGATTTTAAAAAAGATATGGACTCATCGCAGGAAGGACAATACATAATAGACGAGCTCTATGAGGTGATAAAGGAAAGGATCAAGGAAAAGAAAGACGGTTCCTACACTTATCTTTTGCATAAAAAGGGGCTTGACGAGATATTAAAAAAAATAGGGGAAGAAGCCATCGAGGTCCTGCTGGCAGCCAAACACCAGGAAAAAAAAGATATCATATATGAAGCCGGCGATCTCCTGTACCATTTATTGGTGCTTTTGGCTGAGAAGGACATAGAACCTGCCCGGCTTTTTGAAGAACTAAGATCCAGGAGAAAATAGGAGGTAGAAGTCTTGGCAGATAAAAGAAGGATTGCCGTTATGACCAGCGGCGGAGATGCCAGCGGCATGAATGCCGCCATAAGGGCTGTAACCAGGTATGCCATAAGCAGGGGCCTGGAGATATACGGGTTTTATGAAGGCTATAAAGGGCTTATTGAAAATAATTTTACTCCACTGGACCTGTCCTCGGTAAGCGGCATAATCGACCGGGGAGGGACCTTCCTTTATTCAGCCCGTTCCGAGAGGTTCAGGTGCAGGGCAGGACAGAAAGAAGTAATAGAGAACCTTAAACGGAATGACATAGAGGGCCTGATAGTAATAGGGGGTGACGGTTCCTTCAGGGGAGCCCACGAACTCCATAAACAGGGGATACAGGTAGTGGGCATACCGGGTACCATAGATAATGATATCCCGGGCACTGATTACAGCATAGGTTTTGACACTGCCCTTAATGTCATCATAGACCTTATCTCCAAGATAAGGGATACCGCCTATTCGCATGACCGTATTTTTGTAATAGAGGTAATGGGCAGGGCTTCCGGACTTATAGCCATAAATACTGCTATCGCCTGCGGTGCTGATTTTGTCCTCATACCTGAAAGGAAAGTAGATATCGTTGCAATAGCCAGCGATATAAAGGAAAACAGGAAGGATAAAAGGCATACACTGGTGATAGTGGCCGAAGGAGCAGCAAAGGCCAGCGAAGTGGCATCTTCCATAAAGCTCCTGGTGGGCAGGGAAGTAAGGATATCGGTACTGGGCCACATACAGAGGGGCGGATCCCCTTCGGCAATGGACAGGATACTGGCTGCTGAATTCGGCAGGAAAGCAGTAGAGCTCCTCATAGAGGGTGAAAGCGACTGCATGGTGGGCATAAGGGCCATGAAGATAATAACCCATAAGTTTGAGGATATATTTGAAAATAAAAAAGAGATAGATGCCAGCCTCTGCCAGCTGGTCAATATGCTTTCCAACTAAAATACTTTTTTGTTGATTGTAAAACTGATAATATAAAACAAAAACGAAGGGTGTCATATGTTTAAAGGAATCTACACAGCTATCGTTACTCCATTTGCAGATGACGGAAGACTGGACCTGGAAAGCCTGGACAGATTGATAGAATTCCAGATAAAAAATGGTATAGACGGTATTGTACCGGTTGGTACAACCGGTGAAAGCCCCACACTATCCACCAAAGAACATATAGAAGTAATAGAGAGGACCTGCAGGACCGTAAATAAAAGAGTCCTGGTAATAGCAGGAGCAGGCTCCAATAATACAGAAGAAGCTATAAGTCTTGCCAGAGCTGCCATGGATGCAGGCGCAGACGGGACACTGCAGGTGGCGCCCTACTACAATAAACCCACCCAGGAAGGTTTCTACAGGCATTTCATAAAAATTGCCGATAATGTTAAACTGCCTCACATAGTATATAATATACCTCCCAGGACGGGAAAGAACATAGAGACAGATACCATGATAAGGCTGGCCCGTCATCCCAATATCGTGGGCGTCAAGGAAGCGTCCGGGAGCATAATGCAGATGATGCAGGTAATAGAGAGAGCCCCGGAAGACTTCTCGGTGCTTTCCGGGGATGATGCCATAACCCTGCCTCTTACTGCTGCAGGGGGGATGGGCCTTATAAGCGTATCCAGCAATCTATTCCCCGGGCTCATGAAGGATTTCGTACATGCAGGACTGGATGGAGATCTCGGAAAGATGAGGGAGCTTAATTACAGGCTGCAGCCCATGTTCCGAATCATGAATATAGAGCAGAACCCCATACCCATAAAGACAGCCCTGGCCATAAAGGGTTATGTAAGGGAAGTATTCCGCCTGCCCATATGCGAGCTTATGCCGGAAAACAGGAAGAAACTGGAAGAATTCCTGGTAAAGTTCGAGTCCTGATAGGGGAGCCAGCATACCCCAAAAAAATATACTGGCAGCAGACGGCTGTTTCTCTGATGACGGTTTTTTCTACGCACCCTCAATAAATATCAATACAGATTCATTAGAGAAGCTTTTTGTTCACAGGATATTTAAGATGCTCCTTAAAAAAGGTCTTATCACGGAGAGAGTGGTGGAATTGATTAGTTCCTGGCGGCATTCCGGGTTCAGCACATACTGCGGAAAGAGGATAAATCCTATAGACAAAAAATCTACTTAAGAACCTGGCAAGATATATTATAAGGGCATCATTTTCCCAGGAGCGTATGAAGTATTATCCAGAAAGGCCGCTGGTAATATATGAATCCAAATACGACAAAAAGGCAGCCGAGTTTGACCCCATAGAGTGGATGGCAGCCCTTGTCTCCCATATACCGGACAGAGGGGCCCAGACAATCAGGTATTTAGGTATCTATAGTAATGCTTCCAGGGGAAGACTTAAGAAAGAAGACAGCCAGCCTGAGTACCATATTATAGAGGATGATAGTCCA
>Ga0180435_10002964_pt1 | contig 17169 bp, 15 predicted proteins | sample SS_ome_3_FD_132467 | JGI IMG/M metagenome (GOLD analysis project Ga0180435, IMG submission 132467) | Hypersaline lake sediment archaeal communities from the Salton Sea, California, USA - SS_3_S_1 metaG | ecosystem: Environmental > Aquatic > Non-marine Saline and Alkaline > Hypersaline >...
GGCGCGGAATAAGCCACCGCCTTTTGCCGCCAGGGAAGGATCGTCAAACCGTTGGCGATGACATCGCCGCGGATGGGTCTGTCCTTGCCCAGAGACACATTGTCTCCCTCAAGACGCACCTCTTTGCCCACCAAATCGGGGATGACATCGCTCCAGGTGGTTTTCACATACTCGTATCGAACGCCAAGATGTGCGGCAAACAGCTGGATGACTTCCACGGAGAGTCCGTCGCCTGCGCCGGTGACGAAATTGGCATAAGGAACACCCAAATGGCGCAAAACACCGCGCGTCTTCACCTCGGCAAGATCGTCGGCCAGGGCCGTGCCGGCACCCAGCCAGATACAGAGCACAATGATCGATATGTATTTCATGGTTTTCTTCTCCTTGTCTCCCACGGGATTTATGGGGCCGTGGGTTTATTATTAACATCCGCCTCCCTGGAAGTTCGCGACCAATGCGCCGTCTGGATTCCGGCGGCCATCTTCAGGTAAAGGGAAATCTTCCACAACACGAAAAACGGAGCGGTAACCAGATACAGCCAGGTTGTAAGGGGCGCCCGGCGCTGAATCTGTCCGGAAGCCACATATCCGGCCAGAACCAGCCACAGCACGGCCACAAGCCCCACCCACTGCGGCAGCCACAGGGCGGTTGAAACGGTCGTCAGACCTGTGGCCAACACCAGCAGGGAAAGCGGCGGCAGGGTCAGCTCGCACAACGCATGGAAGTAGCACGAATCACGCTCTGTGATCCAACGCCGAAACAGCATCGGCGCCATCCGCCGTACCAGGGCGAACCGTCCGCCTTCCCAGCGGGAGCGCTGACCGGCCGCACGGTCGCCGCGGGTGACCATCTCGCTGCGCACCACCGCATCGGGGTTGTAATGCACCCGGATGCCGTCGCTCAGCAACATCAGCGTAAACTCCTGGTCCTCCACAATGGCCTGGGCCGGCCATCCGTAACGCAACAACACCGAGGTGCGAAACCCCATGCCCAGCCCCTTAAGCACCGCCGTTCCCGCCAGGCGCGCCGCGCCGGCCATGCGCAGGTGATTGAACACGTTAAAGGCCGCATCGCAGAGCGCCGGACGCCAGCCGGCGCGGGGGTTGTTCACCCCATTGTAGGCCTGCACGACCTGCATGTCCGGTTGGCTGAGACTGGTGCTGATTTCCCGCAGGCAAAAGCGGTCGATGGCCACATCGGCGTCGATGATCACGATGCCATCCAAGTGGCGGTATCGATCCTTGCAACGGGACAAAAACCAGTCCAGGGCCTGACCTTTGCCGGGATGCGCCGGGTCGTAGCGTGCGAACACCTGGGCACCGGCCATTCGCGCTTCTTCGGCCGTACGGTCGTTGCAGTTGTCCGCCACGACCATCACCGTGAGGCGGTCGGCGGGGTAATCACTCTCCCATACCGACCGGATGGTTCGGCCGATGCCGCCTGCTTCATTATGGGCCGGGATCAGCACTCCCAAATGAAGCGGCGGCGTGTCGGGGGCCATCGGTTTTCGAAACCGGTAAGAGGCGATGGTCACCGCCAGTAGATAAGTCACCGGCAGGCACATCCCCCCGAGCATGGCGGTGGCCAACAGCTCCATCAAAGTCATGACACCACCCCCTTCAATTGAAAGAGGTCCGCCATTTGCCGATTGTTGCGGTGCAAATCATACTGTCGCATTATTTTATTCCGCCCGGCCGCTCCCAGCCGGCCGCACAGGGCCGGATCGAGGATCAGCCGTTCCATCTGCCGGGCCAAGCCCTCCGCATCGCCGGCATCGACCAGCAATCCGTTTTCTTCGTGATCGATCAGTTCCGGGATGCCGGCAATGCGTGTCGAAACCACCGGAATCGCTTTGGCCATGGCCTCCATCAGCACCACCGGAACCCCTTCGGCAAAGCTGGCCAGGACGAAAAGATCCGCCTGATCGTAAAAATGGCGGACCTCGTCCTGACCCAAAGGACCGGTGAAGCGCACCTGAGCGTTCAACCCCGCCGCGGCAGCATGTTGTTCCAGCGACGTCCGATCCATACCGCCGCCCACGAAAGTGAGGCGGAAGGATCGGTGGCGGGCCTTGAGCAGTGCACAGGCCGCCAGCAGCACATGCTGCCCCTTGGCCGGAACCAGTCGGCCCACGCACAGAATCTCGGGCGTGGGATTGTCCGTTGCCGGCCGCCGGTCATACACCACCGGATCCACCCCGCAACGGACAATGTGAAGGTGCGGCCACCGGTTCGGGGAAGTGATGCGCATCAACTGACTGCGGCAAAAATGGCTGATGCAGCGCGTAAAAACCGCCTTATCCACTTTATCGGCCAAAAGCTCGGAATCCTGAACAAAAAAGATATCCGGACCATGCACCGACAAGCTATAGGTGACGCCGCCGTAGCGTTTAGCCAACATGGCGACGATGGCGGTGGGGGCTGCGAAATGCTCGTGTATGTGACGAATCCCACGTCGGTGCATCCAGTTGAGCAAAATGCCCGCTTCGACCCAATAGGCCAGGGCCTTGAAGGGGTTTTTGGGACCTTTTGTCAGTAGCGACAGGGCCGATGCGGTCATGCGAAGATACCCTGCCGGAGAGCGCAGCAGCATGCGCAGATGGGCCGCCAGGATCTTCGGTAGCCTGAGGTGTGTCATCACCAGGGTCTCGGCGGCCTCCTGCCTTTCACGCACGGTCATGACCGCCAAATTGGCCGGCTGATGAACCGAAACAGGCGTGACGTTAAAACCCGCTTGGCGCAGGAATTCAATTTCATGGAATACGAAGGTCTGGGAGACCGCTGGGTATTCACTGCACAAGTAGGCGAGATTTCTCATAATATCACTCCTATCGACTGCTTGCCGCTGTGGACAGCCGCCGGCGGCGGTTGCGCAAGGGCCGCTTCAACCACTTGCCCCAATAAAAACGAACCACACCCAAAAGCTGGGGCACCACCACCACGCTGCAATGCCAGGCATAACGGTTGGCCTCCTTGCGTGATAGGCTGTGTAGCCGCCTGAATTTGTTGACCAGAAACAACCGAGGCCTCAGCAGGAAACCTGTGCCGAGCGCCAGGCAGCCCATGCCGGCTGCGGCCAGATTGGCTGATTCGCTGAAAATCAAAAATATTCCCAACAATGAGGACAGAACAAAACCACCGCCCCGGATGACGATCTTTTGAATCTCATGGCGCCAGAAATCGCTGCTCCGGCGAGCTTCACGGTCCCGCACTGCAGCGAATCCATATCCGGACCGAAAGGCCCGCTTTAGGTATTGGCCGATCCGGGTCATAGCCAGATCGTGCCAAGTCATCGGATCAGGCAGTTGAACGATGCGCCAGCCGGCGCGGACGACGCGCCGGCTCAGCTCAGGATCTTCGCCGCCCACCAACACCTCATCGTATCCACCGGTGGCTTCCAGTACCTTGCGGCGCATCATCACGTCACCGCCGAAACAGTCCGCCTCGCCGGCCGGCCCGTTCCACTCCAAATCGCCGATCCAGTTGAAAAGCGAGCGCTGCGGGTGCATCTCCTGCCGCAGCCCCTGGACCGCACCGACAGACGGATCGTCCAGTGCGGCCACCCCTTTTTTCAGCCAGCCGGGATCGAGGAGGGTATCGGAGTCGAGGAATTGCACGAACGGAGATACACCCTGCTGCCACCCTCGGTTTCTACCCAGGCCCGGGGTTGGATATTCCGGTGACAGCGAAATGATGGTGACACCGGCAAACCGCGCGGCAATCTCCAGGCTGCTGTCAATGGAGCCGCCGTCCGCATAATAGACGTGAAGCCTGTCTGCGGGGTAGTCGGCGGCCCGGACCGAGGCCAGGCAACGGGCCAGGGTTTGCGCGCAGTTGACGCCGATGATCACGCAATCGATGTGCGGCCATTGTGACGCACCGGGCAATTGGGACCGAACCATGCTCATGCGCTCTCTCCCCAGGCCGGCATGGTGTCCCGGCCACCGGATTTGAATAATTTCAGAGCCTGGGCCGCCTTATGCGTCAGCGACTTATGGGAATGACAGGTGGCCAGGCAGAGCCGGCTGCAGCGGGTGGTAGCCCGGCGGATCTTGCCGGCCGTCTCTCCGCGCCATATCTCCCGCGTGTTCTGGCGGGCCACGTTGCCCACCGGTGGAAAATGAAAACACAGGCAGACATCGCCATTGGGGCGGATATAAAATTCCTGGAGGCCGATGCGGCAAGGCATATGACGCGGATCGGCCTTTTCCTCCCGGAAATTGGCCGTCACCATCCTCAGGTTTTCCACGCTGTTCATGATCGCAGCGCCGTTCCTCTTCATTTCGATCAGTTGTTCCATCACTTGCGCCAATTCCGCCCATTCCGGCTGTTCGATCCACAACTCGTCTTGGGTCTCGGGCGTCCAGCGGCCCAACGGCTGAAAATTGACCGCTGTGGCGCCGATTTCCCGAACCCAGCGCACCAGGTCGGGCAAAAGCCGATAATTGAGAGACGTGACGGTCGGCTTGACAATGATCGGAAAGAAGGTTTGCTGTGCGCGCTGTTCGGTGACCAGACGCCGGATGCCGGCACAAACCTTGTCGAACAGGCCCGGCACGCCGCGGAAATAGTCGTGAATTCCCGCATCGGGCGCATCCACCGAGATGTTGACGTTGAACGGACGGGCCGCGACGATTTGTTTTACCTTCTCTACCGTGAGCAGTGCGCCGTTGGTCGTCACCCCGGCCCGAATTCCGTTCTGTCCGCAAAACGTCAGCAGATCGATAAAGCCTTTTTTCATCAGGGGCTCTCCACCGCTGAAATTGATGGCATAGACTCCCACAAAGGCTTTGATACCCAGCAGCGCGGCCTGCCATTGGGCGACACTGAGTTCCTCGCCATAGTCAGGCAGGCGCCAGTACTCGCAGTGCCGGCAGCGGGCATTGCAGCGTTCGTTCACCAGGCCGTGAAAGGTAATCGGCCGGGTCCGATCAATGCCCGTTTTCAGATATAAGGTTTCAGCCGCAGTATTGCTGGCATGTTTCAAGCCTAATTGAACCATTGAGTGAACTTGCATCCGCATTCCTCCATGTGTTTTGAGTCGCCGCCAACACCCTGGGCAGAACCCGTCTATACAGGTTGTGAAAGCAAATGGCGTGCCATTAATAATAATATCATATCTTATTGATATTGCAATTATTTAATGCGACAGAGTGCCTGGGGACAGACGCTTCTTGTCGCATGTCACAAGTCTTGCGTGAGAGTGTCTCTCCCAATGAGAGATCCACATGGCATTGCCGGGCATAATGCCTTCTCAGGCGCCAGAGAATCCCCATGCCCAAACCGGTGATAACGCCGACGTTGTTGGCCAGCAGATCCCCGGCGCTGAACGCCCGACCGGCGATGTGCGCTTGGGCGATCTCCAGCAAAAAGCCTGTGGGCGCCATGGCCACGGCCAGAAAAAGGGCTGTCTTGCGGTCGTGAAACAGGCCCACGGCCACACCGGCCAGGATTGCGTACAGGATGCCATGCAGCATTTTATCCAGCCCCACATCGGCGTCCAGCGGTCCGGCATGGGGTATCAGGCTGCCGGCCACCACCATTGCCAAGATGCCCAGCCATATCAGACGGACGGTCTTTTCACTGTATGCGGCCAGGCGCGGCTGTTTTTTTTGAGTCATCGCGTGATTCCTTTTGATCGAAGATTTGCCATGTTTATCAGCACTTGCCACCAGTCCAGGTTTTCCAGGTACCATTGGAGTGTTTTGCCAAGGCCGGTCTCGAAAGATTCCCTTGGTTCAAATCCCATCGCTGTTCTGATTTTTTCCGCATTCACCGCGTAGCGCCGGTCGTGGCCGGGCCGGTCTTCCACAAAGGTGATCAGGCTTTGGGATGACCTGCCCAGGCAGGCCGGTGACATGGGGTATTGGCGCATCAGCGTCGGCGATGCGCCAAGTTGCTCGTCGAGTAATCTGCATACCAGCCGTACGATTTCGATGTTGCGCCACTTGTTGTTGCCGCCGACCGTGTAGACGGCGCCGCTTTCCCCCATTTGTAAGATTTGCTCGATAGCCCGGCAGTGATCGGTAACGTACAACCAGTCCCGCACGTTCAATCCGTCACCGTAGACGGGGATGTCGCGCCCGGCGAGAATGTTGACGACCATCAAGGGAATCAGTTTTTCCGGAAACTGGTAGGGTCCATAATTGTTGGAGCAGTTGCTGATGGTGGTATTCAAGCCGTAAGTGTGATGATAGGCCCTGACCAGGTGGTCGGCCGACGCCTTGCTGGCCGCATAAGGCGAGTTGGGGCGGTAAGGGGAGTCTTCTGTAAACGCGGGATCTTCCGGCTCGAGGGAGCCGAATACCTCGTCGGTGGAGACATGGTGGAAACGGTGCTGTTTCGCCTTTCCGCCCGGCGACAGCCACACGTTGCGGGCCGCCTTGAGCAGCGCGTGCGTACCTACGACATTGGTCTGCACGAAAGCGTCGGGGCCCTCGATGGAGCGGTCCACATGGGATTCTGCCGCGAAATTGACGACGGTGTCGATGTCGTATTGTTTGAGCAGATTCTCGCACAGCGCTTGATCCTCTATGCGGCCTTCGATAAAAGCAAAACGAGGATTCTTCAAGAGTTCCTTCAGATTGGCGTACCGGCCGGCATAGGTCAGCGCGTCCAGTACGATGAGCCGGCCTTCCGGGCAGGATTGGAGCCAATAACGAACAAAATTGGTGCCGATGAAACCGGCCCCGCCGGTGACAAGTAGATTATGAGTCATTTTATTTCTCCAAAAAGGAAAGCATGCGGCGGAGGTTGTGACGCCAATGGCATAGGGACCGGCCCAGCGTCTGCCATGAACCGTTTTGATCCAGAACGCTGTAGGCCGGCCGGCGTGCCGCAGCCCGGTATTCGTCGCTGCGGATCGGCCTTATCATTACAAGCCGCGAAAGAAGGCCCAGATCGCGGGCCTCTTCATAGACGGCCACCGCCAGGTCGAACCAACTCGCGATACCGTCATCGGTCCAATGGTAAAGGCCGGCGAGGTCCTTCTCGCTCGCCTGCCAGATCACTTCCGCCAGGCCCCGAGCCCATGTGGGAGAGCCGATCTGGTCCGCCACCACTTCAAGCCGATCGCGGCCGTTCATCAGGCGCAGCATGGTTTTGACAAAATTGTGGCCATAAACCGAGTACAGCCAGGCGGTCCTGATGATCAGCGCGTTGTCGGCCGCCCGTCGCACCTGCCGTTCGCCGGCCAACTTGCTCGCGCCGTACACGTTGATCGGCCGCGGTGTATCGGCGGTCTTATAGGGGGTCGATTGACGACCGTCGAAGACATAGTCCGTGGAGATGTGGATAAGCCTGGCGCCAGCTTCGACCGCGGCTTCGGCCAGCATCCCGGCACCTTTCCCATTGACGGCGAATGCCTTTAGCGGCTCTGCTTCGGCCTGGTCGACCGCCGTGTAGCCGGACGCGTTGATAATGATATCCGGGGCGGACCGAATCACATCACGCATTGCAGCAGACCGGTCCAGAAGATTAAGAGTTTTCGAGTCCGGCACTTCCAAGCGCCAGCCTCTGGGCTTCGTGTGCTGCAACTCGCGTCCGAGTTGACCGTTGCCGCCGACCAGCAGTACTTTCATTCGTACACCTCCGCCTCCCTGTATCGCTTGGCGAGTTGATCCTTTGGCGACAGCAAAGGAGCGGCCCCGTCGGCCAACGGCCAGTCAATGGCCAAGTCCGGATCGTCCCAGCGAATACCGCGCTCATGTTCCGGTGCGTAGTAATCCGTGCACTTGTAAATCATTTCGGCGGTTTCACTGAGCACCAAAAACCCGTGGGCGAACCCCGGCGGAACCCAGAGCATGGCTCTGTTGTCGGCGGACAGTGTGCTTGCCACCCAACGGCCGAAGGTCGGCGAACCTCGCCGCACATCAACGGCCACATCAAAGATCTCCCCGACCACTACCCGTACCAATTTGCCTTGAGGCTGGCGGATTTGATAATGCAGACCCCGTAGCGTGGCTTTCCGGGAGATACTCTGGTTTTCCTGGACAAAGCGAGCTTCGATACCGGCTTGCGCGAATTGCGCGACCCGCCAGGTTTCCATGAAAAGCCCGCGTTGATCGCTGATCACCGTGGGCGTGATCCGAATGACACCAGGGATGGATAAGGGTTCGAATTTCATGCCGCCGCCTCGTTTTCGATGATGTCGAGCAAGTATTGTCCATAACCGTTTTTCCGAAGCGGGTGCGCCAACCGGACCACCTGTTGCGCATCGATGAATCCCATGCGATAGGCGATCTCCTCCAGGCAGGCGATCTTGAACCCTTGCCGTTCCTCCAGAACCTTGACGTAGACCGCGGCGTCGAGCAAAGCGGTGTGGGTGCCGGTGTCCAGCCAGGCGGTGCCGCGGCCCAGCAGCTCCACGCGCAGGGCCCCCCGCTGCAGATAGGCCTGGTTGACGGCGGTAATTTCCAGTTCCCCGCGGCCGGAGGGCTTGACGTCTTTAGCAATCGCGACCACGTCATTGTCATAGAAATAAAGCCCGGTGACCGCATATTTGGAGGCCGGTCTAAGCGGTTTTTCCTCGATGCCCATCACCTGTTTGCGGCTGTCAAAGGCGACCACGCCGTAGCGTTGCGGGTCCTTGACCGCATAGCCGAACACCGTGGCGCCGCGGCCGGCAAAACAGCTCTGGAGCAAGCCGGAAAGGCCATGGCCGTAAAAGATGTTGTCGCCCAGAATCAGGCAGACATTGTCACCGCCGATAAAAGACTCTCCGATGAGAAACGCCTGGGCCAACCCGTCCGGGCTGGGCTGAACCGCATAGTGGATGGAAAGGCCCCATTGTTCCCCGGACCCCAGCAGACGCTGAAACGACTCCTGATCCTGCGGCGTCGTGATCACAAGGATCTGCCGGATGCCCGCCAGCATCAGGACGGATAACGGATAATAGACTAGCGGCTTATCATAGACCGGCATCAGCTGTTTGCAAACCGACCGGGTCAAAGGATACAGCCGGGTGCCGGAACCGCCCGCCAGGACAATTCCTTTTTGTATAGAAGCGTTACACATGGTTTCAACCCTCCTTTCACCTACCGTTTTCAAGCGTTTCGTCGCGATGGACGGCTGCTGCCGATATACCGGGGGCCGATGGCCGGCACGGCGGTGATAAATTGCGTCACCGGCCGTACCGGAACATCCGTCCTTGCGACGGCCACTTCAGATGTGCCCCCCCCATGCTGAGGCGCCTGGGATAAAAAGCCGCACAGGCCGCCGTTGGACAGCATGAAAATCGGGTTGACCATGGCGTTCAACAGGTTGTCCATCATGTACAGGCACAGGATGACGGCCAGGACGGCGGCCGGCGCATAAGCCCGTGTATGCCACCTTCCGGGCGGCGCACGATACAGCAGCAACAGCATGGGAAGCTGTACGGTCAGCAGCAGCAACATCAATCCATAAATGCCCCGGGTACCCAGGGTGATGATCCACAGCCCATCCGTGATACTGATATCCCGCCCTTCATCGTCGTATACGCGGGACCGGTTCCACCCTCCCCAGCCGAAAAAGGTGCCTTCCAGGGCCTTGTCGATCAGAATGGTTTCGTTGTCGAAACGAAACTGCAGGGACTGGCCGCGCTCGGCGCTGAATTTCTCCGCCACCAGGCCGGACAGGTTCTCGCCGCTCCAGATGCCGGTTGTGCGCAGCACCATGTAGGACGGCGGAACCAGGAGCAGCACCCAGATGAGCAGGGTGCTTTTGGTCTTGTTGGACAGGTATAAAAAACTCAAACCAAGCAGCAGCAGCACGAAGGCACCGGCCGACTTCAGTAGCAGCGTGGTCGCCAGCAGTGGAACGATCAACGCGGGGCTGGGGATCGATAGGAGCCGTGCCGGAAGGGCTTTCGCGTATGCCAACCAGAGCCCGATAAAGGATGCCGAGACCATCCACATGGCCGTCATCAGGCCGTGCTCCATGTAGACCATGGGCCGGAATCCGTCGCCGCGGATGGTTTGCAGGAAATTGTGCTGGTGATACCCATAGGTCAACCGGTGGACCTGGGGACTCATTTTCAGTTCAAACAGGCAAAAGGGGATGTAAACCAGACCGCCGATGAATACGGCTTTCGTTAGCATGGCCACCCCTTCGCGGTCGCTGAAATAGACCCGCGCGATGAAATAAGGCAGTCCCCAGGTAATGCTTTGGTACATGGTTTCGGACAGCCCGTCGTACACGCCCAGTCCCTGAATGCCATTGGCCACCGAGGAGAAAAACGGGCAGGTGCACCACAGCACCATGGGGAGGTCCACCACCTTGAGTCTAAAGTCCAGAAGCGCTTGACGATCATATATCCAGGCCGCCAGCAGAATGCCTACGCACGTAGCCGTCATCTTGGTGTAGTCCGGAAGCCCGTTGAATCGGTAGGCCACCACCGGCAGAAACATCCATCCGGCGGCAAAAGCCACGGCGGCCGCCTTTTTGGGTTCCATCCGGGAAAACAGCAGCAGCACCACCGGGATCCATCCAAACATGACCAGCGGCACCAGGATATTGCCGTGATGGCTAACGGTCATCCGCCCACCTCTCGATCGCCTGTGACAAGGCACTGCCCCAGGAGCGCACCGGATCGTAGAATTGCGCCTGCAACCTGCGGCAGGCCCGACGTTTGGCGTCGTACAGACTCTGGTCGGCTGCCAGTCGCAGTGCAGCCCGGCGGTAGCCGTCGGGATCGTCCGGGGCCACCTCCACGACAGCATCTGCAACCACCTCGAGGGCCGGACAGATTGAAGAGGTGATCACCGGCCGGCCGGCCAGAACACCCTCCACCACTACCTTGTTGAAGCCCTCTCCGAAGGCCGTGGTCGAAGGCACGACCAGGGCGTGACTGCGGAAGATGTGCGCTTGCATTTGGGGTTTGTAGCAATAACCGTGGATGTGAAAGGTGTTTTCCACTCCAGCGCGGTCCGCGGCCTGGCGCAGGTCCGCCTCCCGGGAGCCATCGCCGCAAAGATGCAGGTGGATGTGGGTCTGCCCGGCCTGTTTCAGATCAATGGCCATTTGCAGAAGATCGAAAATCCCCTTCTCCGGCTCCATGCGGCCAGCATACAAAAGATTGAACGGCGGTTGGTCGGGCGGATCCGAAAGACGATCGAAAACGCTGGTGCGGTAGGTCGGGATGAAGGGGACAATCGGCCTGGGGTCCTGGCTCGAAACCATGCGGACCTGCTTTTCGATATCGCGGGACAAACAGAGAATCGCTGCGGCGCGGTGCCGGAACAGAAAGCGGTTGAGACGGTTTATGATGGTTTGAAGCCTCGACGGCGGCCTGAATTTGGGCCACAGTGTGCAGTGCAGGCTGGGCACCAGGCCCATATGCCGGGGGGCGAACCATTGGAGCGGGAAAAAATGGCCGGTGGCATCGGCCATGACCAGCAGATCCGCGCCATGGGACAGCGCCTGGTTGACAACTTTACGCACATAGCCGATTTGCTGCAGGTGGAATCCGAGCCCCCGCAGCGTCGATCCCTTGGGCAGGTTTTCCACATGGAACTGTTCGGTCTTCAACCGGTCGGCGCGGGAACAGGACGACAGGACCACCCCGCGTGCGCCTATCCTACGGCAAACATCGAAGAACTGACCGCTGTAGGTCATGGCCACCTGGTGGGGGTCATCCTCACCGCGCTGCCAGTGCGCAAAGGTGCGTACCACGTCACCCGGTCCGGCGGCGTAGGCCAGGCAAAGGGGTTGCATTGGATCATGCCCCATGATGATGCTCCTTCCGGTGGGCCACAATGCGTGCCGGAATCCCCGCCGCTGTCGCACCGGTCGGTACGTCGTCCAGCACCACCGCGTTGGCGCCGATGCGGGCGTGGTCGCCGATGCGAACACCGCCCAGAATTTTGGCGCCGGCGCCGACGTCCACATGCCCGCCGATCCTGGGAACTCCCGGTCGTGTCCCGGTGCCGATGGTGACCTGTTGAAATATGAGACAGTTCGGTCCGATCTGGGCCTCAGGGTGGACCACGATGCCATTGGGGTGGGGCATGAGCAGCCCGCCCCCGAGCTGCGCGTTGATGGGGATATCGGCCCCGCAAACCGCGCTCCAAAATCGATGGCGCAGCACGGTCCAGGGCCGAAAAAAGCGAGCCGGACCGCGCGTTGAAACCACCTGCTGGTATCGGCGAATGGCCGCCAGCAGGTACTTCCAGGGTTCGAAGCGCCCCGCAAGGGGCGTTTCCCTGGTCCAGTCCGGGTCGGTTGCGGAAATATACGAATCGTCGGTCATGGTTCTTCACCTGTTACGTGGTAAAACAAACGTGCGGTGCTGGAAACTACCGCATCGCCATGGATACAAAGCAACGGTCGTGCCAAAGCACGATATGAATTTATCTTATTGTAATAACTCATAATTATCTATGCAGGCCAAAAACTGTGGGGCGCCTGGTCAATCAGCGGTAGAGACCTGCTGATGGGGGGCTTGCAATTTGAGAGAGGATTCCTGGATGCCGTGCAGCTGATGCATATCCGCCAGCCGGGCCGTATCCATCTGAAACCGAATGGGCATCCAATGAACAGTGCGGTGACGGTTGAGGAGTATTGCCGCCACTGGTCGTTCTGTGGAGGAAAGGAAGCCACGGCCAGCCGCTCATCCATGCCATAGCTGTGGGAACTTGGCTTCCAGCAAACCGGCCCGCTGATCGGCGACCCTGGACCAGGTGAATTGGCGGGCGCGTGACCTGGCCTGTGCGGCAAGCTGCCGCCGGCGGGTCGGGTTGTCCGCCATGGCCGTCATGGCCTCGGCCCAGGCATCCGGATGATTGTCCGGCAGCACCAGGGCGTTGACATCGTCTTGGGCTACAGCCCCGGCCCCCATTGGACTGACCAGGGGCGCAAGCCCATGGGCCATGGCCTCGTACGTCACCATGGGCCCGCCCTCTTCCAGGGAGGGGAACACGAACACGTCGGCTTGGTGATACAACCGGCCGATATCCCGCGAATAGGGCACATGGCGGACATGGGGAATTTCCAGCAGGCGGCTGAAATGCTTCGAGATCTCCGGATCGACAGCCCCGCAGAGGACTAGCTCGCCGTCGATGCCGGCCCGCTGCCAGGCCTCCAGCAAAAGGGGAATGCCTTTGCGCACGCAAAGAGTGCCCACAAACAAAAAAACAGGGCGTGGGTTGTCCGGTCCGGGATGATTTACAGCTGGAAAGCGCTCCGGCGACCATCCATAACTGGTGGCCAGCAGTTTTTCCGCGGCCACGCCGTTTCCCATCATGGAGCGAGCCACCATCGGGCTGGGGCAAAAGACGGCATCGGCCAGGGTCAACTTTTCGTTTTCCTCGGCAATCCGTTCGCTTGAAATAGTGTCCGGCCAGTCGGTTCCCCGGAGCGCGTAGGCTTCCTCGAGGATGCGTCGGGCCGTGGCCTGGTGGCAGTTGATACGTTCCAGGACGATGTGGGCGCCATGGTCCTTGAACCGCTTGAAAATATCCAGTGAAAGGCCGGCCCAAAGATAGACCACCGGACTGCCGGACGCGGTTTTGAAAAACAGGGATTCGGCAGTCCCCCGGGGATAAGACCTTCCGCCGAAACGGTACACAAGACCCTTTTTCAGACCGGCCATGGCCGGCTGTAGCCAGGGAAAGGACATGTGGTCGTCGGCGCTGGGCACGGTCAACCGGACATCACGGCCGCTTGCCTGCCAATGGCGGCAAAGCGAAAGCGGCACATGGCTGTTGCCCAGGTTCGAGGCGTGGTAGCCGAACAGTACCGGCAGATGGCTGAAGACGGTCTTAGGCATGATTTTTCTTCCTGTCGGTTACTATCCGACCACACATTGAGAGACGCCTGCCGATGCCCGGCAGGTTGGCCAGCATCCGGTCGATCCGGGCGTGTTGCTTGGTCGCCCCCCAGTTGAGCACCGGTGCGATGGCCGGCACCTCCAGCCGCACGAGGATTTCTGCGGCCCGGCGCAGGTCCCGGAACAGGGTGCTGTCGCCCTGGCTGATCAAGGCCACGGCATCGGCTTGAACCGCCAGGTATTCGGTCAGGTCGCAGCGCAGAACCGGGGCCGCATCGATGCAGATGGCGTCGTAATGGTCCCTGGCGTGTCGAATAATGGTTTGCAGCCGACGGCGATGTGATTTGTCCGGGTGACCTTTGGGAATGGGCAACAAGTCGACGCCACTGACGGGATCATGAACAATGGATTCGGCCCACGGCGCCGGTTCCGCTCCATGCGGGCTCAAGACGTCTGCCGGCCGCAATGGGCCCGTGATCAGGCCCTGTTGCGGATGTAGCCGGTTGCCGCCCACTACGAGCACTTTCAGGGTCAGTTCGCTCAGCGCCTGGGCGCAATTCAGCGTTATTCCGGAACAGCCGGTTCCCGGGTCTACGCCGGTGAACAGAAACACCCGGGCCTTGTTTTGCTCTCGCTCCCGATTTAACCGGATGGCCAGGCTGCGGATCGCCTTGGCCGGCTGGGTGTCGGGTGCCATGGCAAGCAACCGGTTGAAGGGGATTTCTTCCGGAGCCTTGGACAGGGGCCAGGTGGGCGGATGCCCCAGGGCTTGCTGGATATGGCGCGGGCTGCGGATGCGGTTGTCCAGGAAATCATAAGCCAGCAGACCGCCGCCCACGCTGCCGAATGCGGCCGCCAAACAGAGGATGAGCAGCTTCTTGGTGTTGGAGCCGGTGGGGGCGATCGGCTGGCGGGCCAGCGACTCGATTGATATCCGCAAGGGCGCTTTGCTCTCGGCCAAGAGTTCGTGGATCCGCGTGTCGATGCGATACAACAGTTCCCGGCTGTGGTCGAGCTGCTGCCTCAGGGCATCTCCCTCGATCAACCCCTTGCTGATGCGGCTGGCCTGCTGCTGGCTGTCGGCAAGGGCGGCAAGAATGTCCTCCTCCGCCTCCTGGGCCGCCTTGAGTCTTTTGCGGGCGTCGATCAGTTCCTGCTCCAGCTCGTATTCGCGCTTGCCGTGGAGAATTTTCTCGGCTGTATCCCGCACTTCGCGGCGCAGCTGCTTTTCGTAATCGCGCATGGCCTGCATGCGCTGCTCCACCTGGATACGATCGGGGTTTTCCGGTGTGATACCGTCGATACTGCTGCGCAGTTGCTGCAGCTGCTGATAAGTCCATGAACTGGTGAAATCAATGGACTGGTCCTTCATGACCACCTCGTCCACCATGGGGTCGAGGGAGAGCGCCTTCGACTGCTCGGCCTTCAGTTGGCTCTGCCGATAGGCTTTTTCCGCCACCACCCGTTCCCCAAAAGCCTGGACAGCCAGCTTCTGCAACTGCTGGGATCGTTGTTGCAGCACATTGAAATCTTCGGAAAAGGAGGCGGTATGGATGGTTTCGGCTAGAATCTGCAGTTGGGTCTCCATCTCACCGATGGCGTCGGCGAGCATCTTCCGTTTTTCCTCCAGGTAGGTGAGCCGTTCATGGTCCTTCATTTCCGCTTCACGGCGGATTTTGTCCAGAAAAACCGCCATGAGATGGTTCAGTAGCGGGGCCAGACCCTCTGGATTAGGCCCGGACACGGAAAGTTCGATCAGATGGGTGCGGTGCACCGGCGTAATCCGGATCATGGCTTCCAGGATGGCAACGGCATTCTCAACGGCAAGCCCCTCCGGCAGCACGGCGGCCCGCTCTTCGGCGGACAACCGCTCGATCGTATCCGCCAACACCTGGAATCCCTTGATCCTTTTCGCCTGGGTACGGGCATAGTCGTGAAAGTAGTTGATGATAGACGGGTCCTCGGATTTGGTGATCAGCGAGGGGACCACCGGGTCGATCTTCAACGCCGCCCGCACGTCATAGTTGGGACGACTCAGCATCAGCACCACCGGTGCCAGCAGGCAGAACAAAAAGGCGCCCAGCACCATAGCCAGCAATCCGTAACGGGTCGCAAACCCGATGATGTCCAACGGTTTGCCGGATCGACCCTGCGGCAGCGGCGAAGGATCGGATTGAAGCGTCAGCACGGCTGTCTCTCCTTCCGCTGAAACGGGTTCAGGGCCAGCACGTGTTTCTTCTCATCGTTGGTCAGCACCAGTTTCCAGGCCAGCGGCAGCAGCAGGCTGATATAGCCCAGACCCAGCACGATGATCTGAACGGCTGCAGCTATCCGCTGCGGGCACGGCCACAGGCGGGTCAGCGCGTATGCGCCGGCGGCCAGTATCAGGGGCAGCAGCGCCGGTTTAAGGGTACGGGCAGCGAAATCCCTGAAACAAACCTGAAAGGTCTCATTGCCGCGCCAGAACAAGAAAACGGCGGCGGCCCCGTTAGCGGCGGCGATGGCGGCTGCCGCACCGGTCAGACCGAAGGCAAAAGTTCCTGCGGGAATCCAGGCCAGTGCCAGAACGAGCTGCACAATCAGGTATTCAAACTCCCGGCTGCAACGGTCGATGCCTCGGAATATCAGCGATACCGGCCCGGTGCTTTGCTGGACCAGATAGCCGGCGGATAGAAGACGCATCACCCCGGCGACGTTGGCATACTCCGTTCCCACCCAGGCTGCGATCAAAGGCTCGGCAACGGCGGCCAGAAAAGCGAAGAGAGCCATATTGATCAAGTTGATATGGCGCAACCCGTCGAGATAAAGCCCGCGCAAGGGCCCGCCGGGCACCTGTTTACGTTCGTTGAAATCAGAACCCATTCGCCGGATCAGCAGAAAGGCACCGCTGCTGGCCAGCAGCGTGAGTGCCCAAGAAACCACCGGCGGCAAACCGACCTCGGCCGGCATCCAGGCAAGCGGCACCAGGGCGATGCATAGGGCCAGCAGGGCAACCTGCAGATAGGTTTTCAGACGATCTGTCCAGAGACCCGAACCCCTGTTGTCCAGTGGGCTTTCCAGGTTGGCGGCGGCCGGCAGGAAGGGGCCGAAAGCGGCTGCCGAAACACTTTTGGCGGTGAACGGAAATTTGCGGCCCACCTCGAACAGTCCGGCGGCGGAAAGACCGATCAGGGCCGAGATGACCATGCGGTCCAGGGCGGAGAGAAAGATGGCGATTCCACCCAGGACCTGCACCTTGCCGCCGAAGACAAACAGGCACCGTGCGTGATCGCGGCTGACCAACCGGGGCGAAACGCGCAAGGTCGGCAGCAGGCGGCGGGCCGCCAGCATGCAGGCACCCGTTTCCAGCGACACCCGAACGATATACGCATAGAGCAGCCCCCGGACCCCGGCCCCCTGGCTGAGGAAGAAAACGATCGCTAC
>Ga0180435_10002967_pt1 | contig 17153 bp, 19 predicted proteins | sample SS_ome_3_FD_132467 | JGI IMG/M metagenome (GOLD analysis project Ga0180435, IMG submission 132467) | Hypersaline lake sediment archaeal communities from the Salton Sea, California, USA - SS_3_S_1 metaG | ecosystem: Environmental > Aquatic > Non-marine Saline and Alkaline > Hypersaline >...
AAGAACGTATTTTGCAAATGTGTGATTCGAGCATTGAGTAAGTTTAGGCTATTTATTTTTCACTATTTGAATTTCAGGAATATTTATACGATATAATATTACTGAAGTTGAAAGATATATATACAGTTTCAATTTAATAAAGAAGGGTATCAGGATGAAAAAATTTAGTTTAGTTGAATTATCCGAAATCTTTAATAAGAGCAAATTTGTTATCTTAAGTATAGTTGCAGTTTTCACCATCTGCGGTATATTGTATTCTGTTTTACTAATGGACAATGCTTTTGAGTCCGAGGCGATATTGAAAGTAACCCCAATTAGAAAAAGCAGTACCTCGGGCAATCTAGGTGACCTTGAGGGTATTATTAATTTTATTGAAGATAGTAATTTGACTAATGCGGAATCTATTTCCCAACAGATTAAGATTCATGAAGTTATGAATATGACAGCATCAGAGTTGAAAATGGATATGGAAGATAAAAATGTAATTGAAGTTCTAAGGAACAAAATAGACGTTGGGACTTTTGATGAATCCAACTTCATATATATCAAATTCACTGATTCAGATGGAAAAACAGCAGTTAGAGGTGCAAATGCCGTAACTGACAATTTCATAGAATATATATCAAATGAAGTACTTACTCAGTATCAGAGTGCTGCAAAGTTCATCAGCACACAACATGCTAAGGAAACTCAAATTTATGAAACTTCAATTGAAGAACTAAAGGGATTAAAAGCAAACAATGAGAGTTTCGATGAGTTACAACTTGAGTTGAATGAGAACCTTTCACAAATAAGTAGTTATAAAAAACAACTCTCAGATATTAATATTGAAATTAATTCTCAAGGTGCCGGATTGGAAGAAGCAATTCTGCAGCTTCAGAATACAGACGAATTTAAAAACATAGTCAAAGTGGTTGGAGGTGATGCCCTTATAATGTCTGCATTGGCTGAAAAAAACTATGAATCATTAGAGGAAATTGCGGAACTGACAATGATTGAACAAGTTCCTAACGATTCATATGCAATACTGGTTGACTTGGTAAATGAATACAAGGTACAGCTTTCTATTCTTAATGAAAGGCTTGAAGGTTATAACTATGAAATTGACAGATTACGAATTAGAAATGAGAGTATTGAGCCTAAGTTAATTGACTTGTCAACTAAAATAGCTGATCTAAATGATAATATTGAATCTTCCGGGATAAATAGAGAATTACTTAGAAGAGAACTTAGTCTAATTGAAGCTAAAATAGATGCTGGTATTGATGAACTGATTGCAGTAAAGATTTCCGAAGCAAGTGAATTCAAGTCTGTTGGGATTAGCAAGCTTACAGTTGTCGGTATGGCCGTCGCTGCCGGGATAATTATAAGCATACTGGCAGCATTTTTTCTCAATTCCTGGAGGGAAGATAAAGCGAAAAAGGATACACAAAGTAATGACACCCATTGAGTTGTTTCTCAAACCCAAGTTCATTAGGAAGATATTGAAACATCTGGTTCGAACAAAACCATTTCGGATATTGAATGACAGAGCATATGTTTCGTTGGATTATATAGTAAATATGGGTAGAAAACCTAATATAACTTCACCTGAAACATATAATGTGACCGGAACGCAGAATCCACTTCTTTTCGGAAAATAAGCATCACTGATTTTCGGCAAACAATTTTCCCATCTTTTTCTTAGACAAATAAATACTGTCTTTGTATACTTTTCAAAAAGTAATCAAAGGTGGAGAAATGGTAGACTACAATATGTATGTAAAGATTAAGGAACTAAAAGAAATCGGATTCAAGAAAAACCGTGTGGCAAACTCTTTGAATCTTGACCCGAAAACCGTAAATAAATACTGGGACATGACGGATGAGGATTATGCCCGTTATCTGATTGAAACTTCAGAACGGACAAAGATTATGGATGAATACCATGATTTTGTACTTGATAGACTCATGACCTATCCAGATATAAGCAGCTCGATCATATTTGATAACCTACGTGAAACTTTTCCCAATAAGTTTAAGGCCGGAGACAGGACTGTAAGATTGTATGTAGCGTTTTTGAGAGAGAAAGAAGGAATACCAAAACCTGTAACAATACGCCAGTACGGCGAAAACCCGGAGCTCCCCTTCGGGTACCAGGCTCAGGTGGACATGGGGCAAAAGCAAATGAAGGATATAAATGGGAAATCAGTTAAGATATATATCTTTGCAATGGTTCTCAGTTCATCAAGATTCAAGTTCGTACTTCTCCAGTTGGAACCATTCACAGCTGAGACATTCATAAGGGCGCACGACCTGGCTTTTAAGTATTTCGGAGGAAGACCATCAGAGATAGTATATGATCAGGATCGGGTAATGGTAGTGAGTGAAAACAGGGGCGACATCATCTACACAGAAGCTTTTGAAAATTACAGGAACTATGCAGGCTTTTCGATACATTTATGTCGTGGAGCAGACCCTGAAAGCAAGGGGAAGATAGAATCTGTTGTCAAATATGTTAAAGGGAACTTCCTTTCATGCAGAATATTTCACGGAATAGCATCATTGAACAGTGCTGCTCTTTGTTGGCTTGACCGAACCGGTAATGGCAAGGTGCACGAAACAACAAAAATGATACCCTCTATTGTTTTCAGGGAAGAACAGAAATATCTAAAACCAGTACCTGAACTATCAGAACCCACGGTCATGCCTAAAACTGCAATAGTAAGAAAAACCAATGTAGTGATGTATAAACAAAATAGGTACTGTATGCCCAAGGGAACATACAGACCAGGAAGAAGGGTTAAGATTGAGACAGATGAAAACAAGAAGAAAATATCATTCATTGATACTGAAAACGGTTCTTTGATAGAAGAGCACCGCTTGAATGATGGTATCGGCCAGTGTATTAGGCATTCCAATCCTGACAGGGACAGGGGTTCAAAGCTTAAAACAATCAAAGAAAAAGTCTTCAAGGGTTTTTCGGGTTATGAAAAGGCAATTGATTATGCAAAGATAATCATGGAAACAAAACCAAGATACGTAAGAGATCAGTTCGGCCTGCTAATCAAGCTGCAGGAAGAATACAGCACCGAAGAAATACTAAAAGGAATTCATTACTGCATTGAAAGGAGTTTGTATTCAGCAAATGACCTGAAAGATACGTTGGAGTATTTCAGACAAAAGCAACCTGACCCAGTAAATCGTACAACAACAATACCGGTCAAGTATAGGGTGGTTACTGCTCAGGAAAGGTCGATTCATTCATATACAAAAATTTACAAAGGAGGGAAAAACTGATGAACAATATTGCATTGATACGCCAGTATGCAAAACAACTGAGGCTTACCAACCTTGCGAACAAGCCTTTTGATTTCCTTTCTGAACCGGTTTCTAATGAGGAATATCTTATGAGCTGTCTTAGAGAGGAAGTCATGTATAGAGAGGAAAAAGCTAAAAGCAGAAGGATTAAGAAAGCTTGTCTTCCGACGTATAAGGGCTTCGAAGAGTTTGACACAGATTTTCAAACGGGAATAACCGACTGGCAGCTGAAACAGCTTTCAGAACTTAACTGGATTGATGGAATATACAACCTGATAATCATTGGTCCGCCCGGTACAGGCAAAACACACTTGGCTCTTGCGATTGCAAACAAGGCAGTAGAGACAGGCTACAAGGTATTCTTCTCATCAATGGATAACCTGATACACATACTGAAGACACAGGAGATTTCGCAGCGATCCGCTGCAAAGGTGAAGTGGATAAATAATTCAGATCTTCTCATCATTGATGAACTCGGATACCTCCCAGTTGGAAAAATTGAAGCAAATATGTTCTTCCAATTGGTATCGCAGTTGTATGAGAACACATCTGTAGTAGTTACTTCGAACAAGGGATTTGATGGTTGGGCAGATATATTGGGAGACTCAGTCCTTGCTACTGCTCTACTTGACAGACTTACCCATAGATGCCAGGTTTTGAGTTTTAATGACGAAAGCTACAGATTAGCCAACAGGAAGCAGATTTTTGATGTATAATAGAAATGGTTAGAAAACAGAACGGAAAATTATATGCCATATATATGTGAATTATGCTTTCCGGTTACACAATGTTACAAACCAATCCCCCATAGTCATAACCTGATAGCTCTTTTCTACGTTTCTGTTAACTTCGTTCATGATTCCTCCTGAAAATAATATTAGATTCCCTTTTTTTACGTATAAAATATACGAAACCCGAATCCCCCACTGGTTTTTGTAAATTAATTATATCGCAAAAAACATGCGAAATAATAGATTCGATGTTAAATTTATTAAAGCAATGAGAGCACATAAGGACCTTGTTGACAAAATAATGGGCGATATATATACTTTATCCAAAGTGGTCTGACCACTTTGGGGTGTATATGAACGGAAAACAAACCTACAGGAATATAATTGATGATTTGATTGAAATGATGGTCATGGGTAAATTAAATCCCGGAGACAAACTCCCGGGAGAAAGAACCCTTGCAGTTGAACTAAATGCCAGCAGAGCTTCCATAAGGGAAGCATTCCGTACAATGGAAATACTTGGGATTCTGGAAGCCAGGCACGGAGGGGGAACTTATGTCAGGGAATTCAACATCTCCCCCTTTATGAATACCTTATCCCCGCTGTTATTGAAAGATATGGATATGATGGGCGAAATAATGGATTTCAGGATAATGATTGAGAGCGAGGCTGTAAAAGCTGCGGCAAAAGCAAAAGACCCCAAAGCAGTGGAGGGAATGAAAATGGCTTTATCTGATATGAAAAGCAGTAATCCGGAGACAGCAGAAAGAGGTGACCTGGAATTTCATAAGCTTATTTTTATGGCAGCCGGAAATCGAATTCTGTCTATGGCAGGGGAAAGCCTTTCTTACATATTGTATAAATCAATTCATGAAAGCCGGGAAAGATTTGAAATGGATTCACGTATAAAGGATATATGGAACAATGACCACAAAAACATACTGGATGCCATTATGGACGGAAAACCGACTGATGCCGAAATGGCTCTTAGAAAACACCTTGAAGGAGTAAGGGAGTTTATGGAAGAAATGTTGACGGAGGAAAATAAGGGATGAAGATCAAGATACCGTATCATAAAAGTTACATGGAAGCTGAGATACCTGACAAAAATATTGCAGGGGTCCTTTCAGCAGAGCTTGATGAAAATACATTGACCTCTGAAAGCGGCATTGTTGAAGAAGCTATGGATAATCCGATAAGCAGCTTGCGTCTTGAGGATATTGCCAAAGGAAAAAAGAATATCCTGCTCATAACAAGTGACCATACAAGACCTTTGCCCAGTAGAATAACTATTCCAATACTCCTGAAAAGAATCAGAAAGGGAAATCCGAAAGCTGAGATAAGGATTGTGGTAGCTACCGGATTCCACCGGGAAACCACCCGCGAAGAACTCATTGGCAAGTTCGGGAAAAATGTCACGGATAATGAAAATATTATCGTACATGACGCTTTTGACAACGATAATATGACATACAAAGGAACCCTTCCCTCGGGAGGAGAGCTTTGGGTAAACAAACTGGTTGATTGGGCTGATGCAATCATAGCAGAGGGCTTTATTGAACCACACATGTTTGCAGGTTTTTCAGGAGGCAGGAAAAGTATCCTTCCCGGAATTTGTTCCGAAAGAACCATAATGTACAACCACAATGCTGAGTTCATCGCTGACTCAAAGGCAAGAACAGGAATTCTGGAAGGCAACCCGTTGCACAAGGATATGGTATTTGCCGCTGCTGAAGTTGGATTGGATTTTATTCTGAATGTAACACTTGATCCCTTGAAAAGAATAACGGCTGCCTATTCAGGAAATTTTATTGATGCTCATGAGGCAGGATGCAGGAAAGTTATGGAAGAAACAAGGGTTGGAGTTGTCAAAGGAGATATAGTGATTACTTCAAACGGAGGATATCCGCTTGATCAGAATATTTATCAGACCGTAAAGGGAATGACTGCTGCTGAAAGCTGCCTGAATGACGGAGGTATAATAATTGTAGTATCAGGATGTTCGGACGGACACGGAGGAGAAAGTTTCTACAAATGGTTCCTTGATGCACAAAATCCTTTCGAAGTTTCAAAAAAAATTCTTGCAATACCAAGGGAAGAGTCATTGGCAGACCAGTGGGAAGCTCAGATTCTTGCTCGCATACTTGAAAAGAGCAGTGAAACAATGCTTGTTAGCAGACATACGGATCACAGAATGGTTTCAAATATGTTCATGAAACCATTTGATAGTCTTCAAAAGGCGTTTGATACAGCGATTGCAGCCAAAGGAGATGATGCCAAGGTAGTTATTATACCTGATGGGGTCGGTGTTATTCCTGAGGAGGAAAAATGAAAATAGCGGTATGTATAAAACAGGTGCCGGGAATAAAGGATGTTGATATAGATCCAAAAACCGGGGTTCTCATGAGATCCGGTGTAAGAAGCAAGATGAATCCATATGATCTTTTTGCAATAGAAACAGCAATGAGGTTAAAGACCCGAATGTGTGCGGAAGTTACTGCATTGACAATGGGTCCTCCGCAGGCTGAATCAGTAATTCGGGAAGCTTATATGATGGGTGTTGACAATGGATACATTCTTACTGATAGAAAATTTGCCGGATCGGATGTACTTGCAACTTCATATACCCTGGCTGAGGGGCTTGCAAAACTGGGGAAATTCCAACTAATAATATGCGGAAAACAAACAACAGACGGAGATACAGCACAGGTTGGACCGGCCATGGCCGAACACCTGGGAATTCCTCATGTATCATGGGTCAGCAAAATTGTTGAAATAGATGAGAGTGGAATAGTTGTTGAACAAAACATGGAAGAAAGTTATGAAGTAGTAAGGATTGAGTATCCTTGTCTCATAACGGTTAACAAGGATATCTACACACCGAGACTGCCATCATATGTTGAAATGAAAAAAACTGGAGAAAGACCTGTAAATGTGTTGAACTATACTTCATTTGACGGCAAGGGAGCTGAAAGGTTTGGCTTGTCGGGTTCTCCTACCCAGGTAGAAAAGGTATTTCGCCCCGAAAACAACCCGGAAAGGGTTGTATGGGAAGGCAATGATTCAGAAAACACAGAAAAACTATTCAACTTGCTTAAGGAAAAGAAATTCATTTAGGAGATAATATGGCTGAATTATTTATAGACGGGAATATTTGTACTCTTTGCGGAAAATGTATTGATGTATGTCCTTTCAATGCACTGGAAATGAAAGACGAAGTGTCTGTCAATGCTGCCTGCAGAATGTGCGGTTTATGCATAAAGGCATGTCCTGAGAAAGCAATTGAAATAAAAGAAACAAGGAAGTCGGTTGATAAGACCAAATGGAACGGTTTTTTGGTGTATGCTGAGTTTTTTGACGGGAAATTACATCCCGTAACAATTGAACTTATCGGAATTTCAAAAAAGCTGGCTGCTAAGGTAAATATGCCTGTTTTTTGCCTGATTGCAGGATATGGTGTTGAACAAACTGCTGCTGAATTGCTTGAATACGGAGTTGATGGTGTTTTTGTGTATGATGATGAAAGACTTAGGAACTTTGCAGTTGATTCCTATGCAAATGTACTTGAAAAACAGATAAATGAAACCAAACCGTCTGTTGTATTAATCGGAGGCACATCAATAGGAAGATCACTTGCGCCAAGATTATCAACAAGATTCCGAACCGGTCTGACAGCTGACTGCACAACGCTTGATATAAAGGAAAATTCTGATTTGATTCAGATTCGTCCTGCTTTCGGTGGAAATATAATGGCCAGGATAATTACACCCTATACAAGACCCCAGTTTGCAACAGTAAGGTACAAGGTCATGGACAGGGCCGAAAAAGGCACTATAAAAGGAAAGATATTTCGCAAACCTGTATCTGATGAAATGGTTGACTCAAGTATTGAAGTTCTGAAAATAAGAAAAAAAGAAAGCACGGTTTCAATAACGGAAAGCGATATTCTTGTTGTGGCAGGACAGGGAGTAAAGGACAGGGATGATTTGTACATGATAATTGAACTGGCTGAGAAGTTAGGCGGCGAATATGCTGTAACCCGACCGATGGTTGAAAAGGGATGGGCTGATTATACAAGACAGATAGGCTTGTCAGGAAGAACAGTAAAGCCCAAATTGATTATTACATGCGGGGTTTCAGGCGCAATTCAGTTTACATCATGTATGAATGCGGCAGATACCATAGTTGCAATAAACAGTGACCCCAAAGCACCTATTTTCGGGATTGCACACTATGGAATAGTGGGAGATATATACAATATCGTACCTGCTTTCACACGAATGCTGGAAGGAGCTTGATATGGAATATAAGAAAGTAACAGATGCCGATATTAACGTGTTCAGGGAAATTTGCGGAAAAGACAGTATATTTACAGGAACTGATATCCATGAGGATTTTACTCATGACGAGATGACCATATACGGAATCTATAAGCCTGAAGCAGTGATTGAAGCCCATACAACGGAACAGGTTTCACGTATATTGAAGTATGCAAATGAAAACAAAATCCCTGTTACACCAAGAGGATCGGGAACAGGATTGTGCGGAGGGGCAGTTCCCATCAACGGGGGAATTGTTCTTTCACTGGCTAAAATGGATAAAATAATTGAATTTGACAATAAAAATTACACGGTTGTAACAGAGCCCGGTGTCCTGCTGATGACGCTGGCAAAGGAAGCGGTTGACAGGGGGATGTTGTATCCGCCCGATCCCGGAGAAAAATCTGCAACCCTGGGTGGTAATGTAATGACCAATGCCGGAGGAATGCGTGCAATCAAATACGGTGTCACACGTGACTATGTATTAGGTATGAAAGCTGTACTTCCTGACGGAAGCATACTTAAGCTGGGAGGAAAAATAGCAAAAAACAGTTCCGGGTACAGTATAAAGGATCTAATGATAGGCTCGGAAGGAACCCTGGCAATCATAACTGAACTAATCTTAAAATTGATTCCTCTCCCCGAAGAAACCCTTTCGCTTCTTGTTCCATTTGACAGTCTTGAAAAGTGCTTTGAAGCAGTACCTAAGATTGTCCAGTCAAAAACCAACCCAACGGCAGTTGAATTCATGCAGCGGCAGGTAATAGAAGCGGCTGAGGAGTACCTGGGTCTTCATTTCCCGGATAAATCCTCTGATGCCTATCTCCTGCTTACATTTGACGGAGATTCCAGAGAAGCACTGGATGCAACATATCGAAAAGCTGCAGAAATCTGCCTTGAGGCAGGGGCAACCGATGTATATATTTCGGATACTGAAGAACGCCAGGAATCAATATGGAAAGCAAGGGGAGCATTTCTGGAAGCAATAAAAACATCAACTACCGAAATGGATGAATGTGATGTTGTTGTCCCCAGAACCATGCTCGGAAGTTTCATGGGTTTTGTTGAATCTCTTGAAAAAGAACATTCTCTCAGAATACGAAGCTTCGGACATGCCGGTGACGGAAATCTGCATATTTATCTTTGCAAGGATGGCCTTGGAACGGAAGAATGGGAAAGGGAATGCAGCTGTGTAATGAAGGACCTTTATGCCAAAGCCGGTACAATGGGTGGCCAGATTTCCGGAGAACATGGTGTCGGGCATGCAAAAAGGGACTATTTGGAAAAGTCCCTTGGAAATAAAACCCTTACACTGATGAGAGGAATAAAGAAGGTTTTTGATCCCAACAATATTCTTAATCCGGGAAAGGTCTTCTAGCTGTCTTCAAGAACAATATTCTTCTTGATTTTGAGGTCACCTTCAAAAGAGCTTCCCATTGACACGACCATATTCAATCCTTCATTTACTGTTATATCAAGGACCTGAATGTCATTTTTGTCTACCAGAATAAGAAAGCCGTTTGTAGGATTGGGTGTTGTCGGGATAAATACGCTTATTTTATCCCTTCCTTCGACGGTGAAAGCGCTGTTTGTTATGAATCCAATGCTTTTGCTTCCTTCCTTAGGGAATTCCACAATGACAACTTTCTTGAAGCTTTCGTTCTTATCATTTGAAAGACCTGATGTTATTTTCCTAATGGGATTGTATACTGTCTTAATAAGTGGAATCTTACCAATGAGCTTTTCAAACCAGCCGGCAACCTTTCCACCGACGAAATTTGATGTAAGCATACCGACAACGAAAATAATTACCAAAAGAAACAAAAGTCCCAGACCCGGAATTTCTTTTCCAATTATCTTTGACAAAAGACCACGCAGTATTCCATCCAGCAGGTCAAACAACCAGACCAATACAAAGGCAGTAAGTCCTACCGGAAGAAGAATAGCTAATCCTGAAAAAAACCATTTTCTTATTAGTTTCATAATCACCAACCTCTTTATCTGATATATACATTATAGTACAACACAGTTAATTATATATTAAGGGGAATCATAGTTTAGTTGATTGCCAAAGACCCTATTCATATATAGAATTAGTGTATCATTGTTCATTGGGGGTTTGTATGACATATTTTGAAGTAGCCAACAGCAGCCTTGTTTATCTGCTGGTTCTGGCTGTAATTATCTTTGTGTTCGTGCTTTCTGCAATCTTTACAAGAAAAGCATGGAAAAGGGGAATTGAACTTGGTTTTGGCAAGGAACTGCTGAGGAGGGTGGTAAAACAATCGCTTATTTTCACCCTTGTTCCGTCAATTGCCATAGTTATCGGTCTTTTTGCTCTGGCACCGGCTCTTGGAATTCCATGGCCCTGGCTTCGTTTGTCTGTAATTGGATCAGTCAACTATGAACTGATGGCCGCAGATATGGCTGCAGGAGGAATGGGGCTCACTCTGGCTGAGGCCTCCTCGGGCGGGCCTGCGGCATTCGGAAACATAATGCTTGTCATGACCACATGCATCATGGGGGGGATGATCATGCTTCTCATCTTCGGGAAAGGAATCATGAACAAAGTAAGCAAGCTGAGCAAAAGCCGTTCGGATTTCAACCATGTAATTATGTCTTGTTTCATGATTGCCCTTGCATCGGTTTTCATACCCGGTATTCTTGCAAAAGGAATAATTTATATATTGACCTTTTTAACCAGCCTTTTGGTTACAGCAGGACAGGCTGTTTTGGTGCAAAAATTCAAGGTTAGGTGGCTGAAGGATTTCATTCTTTCCTTTTCATTGGTCATAGGAATGGCATCCTCAATATTGTGGACAGCGTTGTTGGGTTAGGAGAATATTATGAAAACAAGCGAACAATATAAAAACGAAATACACAGGACAGGACGGATAGGTTTGCTGATAACAATACTTATCCTTATTGCGGTACCGGTTATCATATGCTCCGTATACGGAATATTTCCTACATTCAAGGAATTTTTCCTAAGCGCCAGCGGACTTCTTGCAATATTTGTACCGCTGACAATATCCGAAGTAATTAGCTTTACTCCTCTTTTGGGTCCGGCGGCATATCTGACATTCATAACCGGAAATATCATGAACCTGAAATTTCCTTGTGCCAAGGGTGCAATGGATGTAGCGGGTGTTACGCCGGGAACTGAAAAAGCAGATGTCATAGCAACACTTTCTGTCGGTATTTCGTCAATGCTGACAATCATAATAATTGCCCTTGGTGTACTGCTGCTGGTTCCCATTGAACCAATACTTCAGCTGCCTGCAGTAAAAACTGCAACGGAATATATGCTGCCGGCCTTGTTCGGTGCGCTGGCACTGTCATTGTTGAAAAGTACAGGAGAAATTCAGGTCAAGGGAGCCTGGAAATCAGGGATTGTTCCATTCATATTGATTTTCATCGTTAATGTGTTCATATATCCTCTCAGCGGACTTGAAGGCGTGGTGCTTTTGGTTATTATTCCTCTTACAATATTGTGTTCAAGGATAATATATAAAAAGGGATGGATAAAAGTAATATATGGAAAAGAACCGGAAGATATCGAGGTGATTGAATGAAGAATCTGTTTGAATCAGCAAAAAATATGGAACTCGATTTAATTTCATGGAGAAGGCATTTACATAAGAATCCCGAAATAAGTATGGAGTTACCTGAAACCACATCATTTGTGATGTCAAAGCTAAGGGAAATGGGGTATGAACCGAAAGAAATATGTAAGTCAGGTGTCTTGGCCATTGCAGGAGGAAAAAAAGAGGGCAGGACTTTTCTGATAAGAGGAGACATGGATGCCCTTCCCATGGCAGAGGAAACAGGACTGGAATTCGAGTCAAAGAACGGTTATATGCATGCCTGTGGACATGATCTTCATACATCAATGATGCTTGGTGCAGCTAAACTGCTGAAAGAAAATGAAGATGAAATTGAGGGAAAGGTCAAACTGATGTTTCAGCCTGCTGAGGAGAATCTAAAGGGAGCAAAAGCCATGATTGAGGCCGGGATACTTGAAAACCCGAAAGTAGATGCAGCGATGATGATACATGTTTTTGCTGATATTCCGTTTGATGTAGGTACGGTAATGTTTCCCGGAGGGGGCCCTGTAGGAACCACATCTGATTGGTTCTATATAGATATAAAAGGAAAAGGTGGCCATGGTTCAACGCCTCATCTTACTCATGATCCCCTTACCGCAGCAGCCCAGCTTCATTCAGCTCTTTCACAGATTATTGCCCGTGAAACAGATCCCGCAAAGATGGCTGTTGTAACTGTGGGTGAAATGCATGGCGGAACTACCGCAAATATCATACCTGATACAGCATATTTGCAGGGCACCATAAGAACCTTTGACAATGAGCTTAGGGAGTTTGTAAGAAAACGTCTTGTTGAAATTTCAAAAAGTGTATGTGCGTCCTTCAGGTGTGAAGCATCGGTCCGCTTGTTCAATGAATGTCCTATGGTCTTCAATGACAAGGAGCTTAACAGTGAATTGGCTGAATACAATACCGACATGCTGGGATCCGATGTCGTGCTTGATTATGAGTCGATGAACGGGGAAACACATAAAATGAACGGCTCTGAGGACTTTGCATACTTAGGTGAACATGTTCCTATTGTTCTTGTTAAACTTATTGCACAGGGTAATGAAGGAGCAGTCAATTTCCCGCATCACCACCCAAATGTAATATTCGACGAAAGTGTCCTTGCAACAGGTGCTGCCGTATATGCAAACTCAGCTATACAATGGCTTAAAAACCACTGAAACCCTATAACGGAACACTAAACTTGATAGAATCCGCCCGGGGCAAAATCATTTTGCCCCGGGCGGATTCTATCAAAATGACAACTCTTATACCTGTTATTTATAGGTTTTGCTCCCTATTTTGATTATATTTGCCCCGGGCGGAATGATTTCGCCCCGGGCAGATTCTATCAAAAAAAGGAAGGACTGAAACATTTTCAGTCCTTCCATCTATGGGAAATACAAATTTGTATGAAAGATTTTGACTACATTTCTGTTTTTTCCTCTTCTTCAGTCTTTTCCTTCATATATTCATCGAAAGCAGCTTTGCCTTCATCTGTCCACCAGGATTCATACTTGTCATCATACTCATCATTAAAGATGTGGCCGTTTTCCTTAGCATGCTCTTTTCTGAATTCCTTGCGAATTTCTTTTCTGATTTCCTTGCCAATTTCTTCTCTTATGGGCCTGTCCTTTTTCTTTTCCTTGTGGCTGCTGCTTGAATGATCGCCACCGAATCCGAATAATATTTTCGCCAGGAAGAATATTCCGAATCCCTGCCAGTACGTTATGGTTGCTACACCGAATATTGTTGGCATCAGCCAGTTCCAAAGAAGCATCACTACCCAGCCAAACAGAAACGCCATTAGTCCTGCAAGCAGTATTCCACCTATTACCATCCCCACTATCTTAAGGGGTTTTCTTGTCTTAAAGAAATCTCCACATGAATTACTCATTTTATACCTCCGTTTTTATATAACCTTCCAAATATTTTCTTAGTTTCTTCTTAGCTCGGTTTTTTCTTGAAAGAAGGGTTCCGATGGGTTCTCCCGATTCTTCTGAAAGCTCTTCGTAGCTTCTTCCCTTTATCTCGGTTTCAATGAACACATATCTGGACTTGTCATCAAGCCGGTACAAGGCTGCCTTTATTTGTTCGCTGAGTTCGTTATTAAGAACATCATCTTCAGCATCGTGTATATCGCTGTTGTGTTCAATTGTGTCCGTCAGAACAACCCTGTTGTTTTTCCTGAAGAAATCCTTTGCTCCATTGGAAACCGATTTATAGACATATGAGGAAAGATAGTCAACCCTGTTTCTGCTGCTGCCGAGAAGTTTCAATGCAGTTGCCTGGATTATGTCCTCTGCATCAGCTTCGCTCAATTCCTCAAAAGTGTACTGCAGATATCTCTTGAGTTTATTGAAATTATCAAGGATGAAATCGCCTATCCCGTTTCCCAATGTCCTTTAGCCTTCCTTTCAAATAATTACCGTTCTGTACATAAGACGAATGAACGGAGTTAATATTGCACTAAATTATCAAATTCAGAAACTTTTTTTCGGTCAGAATTTCATTGGTAATAAAACTTCCGTCGACAAACAGGGAATATGTGGTGAATGGTGCCGGGCATTTTTGAGCCTCTTCATAATCATCAAGCTTATGCAGGGTAATGTTTTTTCCATTATCTCTCGCAGCTTTTTCGATTATAGGGACATACTTTGAAGTATGGGGACATTGATTTGAATAGAAAAGAACTATACCCGGTTCTTGTGTAGTGCCTGTCTTTGCATAAGGTTTGAATGATGGCTTTTCAGCAGAGTCTTCAAATGGAAGATAGAGCAGTTCATAATAAGGAAGAGCGGTATCTGCAATCATGAAGCCTTTATTCTTCAAGTAGCTGGGATCTGAGAGAAAGGGCTTTTTCTTTTTTGATGACAGAACCACCAGGCCGCGTTTACCCTTTTCCCTGGAATCTTTTATACACTCACCCAAAAGAAGATTGGCATTTCCCTGGCCTTTGTATTTTCCCGAAACCCAAAAACAATCTATATACATATAACCCGGGGCGTCTATAGGAGCAAAAGCCCTTTCGGCGGGAATATATTCAATGAATACCTTTCCACGGACATTTAGTTTCTTGAAAACAAGTCCGTCATCGAACCTTTTTGCCATCCAGCCCTTTTTACTACCTACGCAATTTTCACCCTTTTTATCTGAAATTGCACAGCAGATGTGTTCGCTTGATAAATTTTCTGATGTTACATCAATAATATCCATCTATTTCTCCCCTACCCAAAACCTAAGAACGGTTTTCATTTTTTCAGGAACGATTTTCCTCGGGTCAGTTATGTAGATTTCCCTATGGTTTTTGCCTATCCTCTTATATCCGTTATCTGCTGCATATTCTTCCATGACTGCAAAAGTTTCGCTTTCAGTGTCGTAAGGGCCAAGATGCATCATCTGGATACATAAACCATCTTTCATTGTTTTCATTTCCAATGAATTATTATGAGGATTGGGACTTTTCTTGTTCACAACCTCCATCGCGCTATCGAATAGTTCTTCATTGATGAACTCCGGCTGCCGTATCATAATTTCATAAGCAAGGTTATCCTTATCCAAAGCACCCTCAACATGCTTTGACTTATCTGCTATGTCCCAGATGCCTTCAAGGGGATATACTGTGTACTCATAATATCCATCCGGAGGATTATCCCACTTATATGACATCCTCAGCTTGTAGGAAAATGAATACAGTGCTTCTACCTTTTTACCGAATTCCTCTGAGTTAGGGTTTCCGACACCTTTGATTGTTACAAAAGTAATTTCCGGAATATCTATAACACATGGTTTATTCTTTGGCAGATATAGCTCTTTTTCTTGTTTTCTCCATTCTTTTTTCATAACAAACCTCCATTTGTATATATAATACACAAAATAACACGACATCTTCTGTCATGTTTGAGAAGTATAATTTGCGAGAGTTTCAATAAGCCATTCCTCAACCTGTTTATTAAGACTCTCAGGAGCCAAAACCCTTGCTTTCCCACCAAAGGAGGCTATGTAATTGTAAAGCCACGTGTTCTCCATAGCTTTGAATTTTACCATCAGACCATTTTCCAAAGGGGTTATAGAACACCTGTCAAACTCGTCATATATTCTGTAGGCCAACTCGCCTGGCACAAAAAGGGAAACGTCAATGCTGTTTTCAGGTGTTTCGTCAAAAGGTGCCTCATATTTAAACTCAGATGAATCGAAATACTCATCCTTGATTCTTGCATCACTGATCCGGTTTATTTTGAAAACTCTCATATCTTTTCTGGAGTGACAATATCCTGCAAGATACCAGCTGCTGTGCTTGAAAATCACTTTTACAGGATTAACAGAACGCGTGGATTCAGAGCCATTTGAATCAATATAGCTGAATGATATTATCGATGAACTTACGATTGCATCCCGTATCATTGAAAAGGTGCTTGACTGACTGCCGTTGTCTCCCAAATGAGAAAAATCAATATCAATCCAGTCGGTGGGTTGCTTATTGAAAATAGACCTGAATTTAAGCAGGGAGTCATCGGATAATGTACCAAGGCTATCCAAAATGCCCAGGGCTGTCAAAAGGTCACTTTTTTCAGATTCAGATAAGAGGGACTTGGAAAGACTGAAGCCCTCCATAAGACAGATTCCACCACTATGACCTTGTTTTGAGTACACGGGAATACCGGCAGAAGAAAGCTTGTCGATGTTACGTAGTATTGTCCTTTTTGAAACCTCAAGCTGTTCTGCCAACTCACCTGCTGTTATTGGACTTTTATCCAACAGCAGGTATATTATCTTGAATAAGCGATAAGCCTGCATTCCGTTGTTTATCCACGGGCTTCCATAAGCTTTTTCTTAAGCTCGCTTTCAAGAACAACAAGTTCTTTCTCTGCAGAAGCCCTTGCGGCCTTGCCTTCTTCCTGAATGCGTATGCTTTCGGTTATGGTTTCAATAAGATCCGTATTGACCTGCCGCAGTGTTTCAATTTCAACAATGCCCCTCTCGGCTTCCTTGGCAGTTTCAATGGTACCTGTCTTAAGAAGTTCAGAGTTTTTCTTCAAAAGTTCATTTGTTGTGTCAGTGACATCCTTTTGGATCTTAAGTGCGGATTTCTGCCGGAACAATGTAATTGCGATTACAATCTGATTCTTCCAGAGAGGAATTGTATTAAGTATGGAGGATTGAATGCGTTCAACCAGTACCTGGTCATTGTTCTGTACCAGCCTTATCTG